>Ga0209599_10000017_pt1 | contig 135603 bp, 117 predicted proteins | sample Shrwel_input2_FT_FD_187534 | JGI IMG/M metagenome (GOLD analysis project Ga0209599, IMG submission 187534) | Subsurface microbial communities from deep shales in Ohio, USA - Utica-3 well 1 S input2 FT (SPAdes) (version 2) ...
ATAGTTTAACGACAGGTGCAACACTGTGCGTGGAAGAACATCAACCTTCAACATTAGTATCAGTGACTGGAGTTGTTGGCACAACAGCAGGAGCTTATAGTCTTGCCAGTGATCGCACGCAATTTACGCTGACTGTGAGTACCAACTATACGAATGTAGATTTTGGCGATGTTGCCGAAAGCCAACTCACAGGTACAGGCTCGCAAACCATTTCCGCAGGGACAACCGCCAATTATATCCACCAATTTATTGCAGGTACGGAGGGTGTGGTGACGTTGACGACAGCACAAGCCCCTTCGCCGAGTTTATCAGGCTGGTCATCGTTGATGTATTTAGATGCCACATGCGATGCGCAGTTGAATGCAGGTGATACGCAAATTACTGCCCCCATCAGTGTTGTTGCTGACCAATTGCTGTGTTTGATTCAAAAAGTCCAATCCCCAGTGACAGCTACGAATGGCGCGATGGATATTTCAACGGTTTCTGCCAGTTTTGCGTTTGCTGCTCCAAGCGTGATTGTTCGGCCTTATAGTCAGCCTGATACGACGATTGTGATGGATGCCAGTTTAGTATTGATTAAACGGGTACGTGAAGTCAGTTCTTGTCCATCGACAGGTGCAGATGTCAATCCGTTTACCACTAATAATCAGGCATTGCCGAATGCGTTGATAGAATATCAGATTTTGTATAGTAATCCGTCGTCTTCAACATTATACAGTATAGCCGTACATGATATTACGCCTGCATTTACGGAGTTTAGAAGTGCAAGTTGTACAGTAACACCGAGTTCTTTACTGTGTGCCACACCAAGTTCAGGCAGTGGGACTGCACCAAGCATTGGTGGCGTAGGTGATATTGATTGGATATTAACGGATAATCCAACAGGGTTAGGTGCAGGGCAAAGTGGTGAGGTTCGTTTTTGTGTTCGTATCTCACCGTAGTGAATGATGTTGAAGGCGGCAATTTAAGCCAGAGATCAACAAATCCTAGTAAAAAGTGGCTACAGTAGCGTGAGTCCATGTCTTGAATATTGTTTAGACAATATAATGTTAATGAAAGATATGGCCTCTAATCTATGGCAAAATTTACATACCACTCGTCGATGATTAGAGTTGCTTTGTCGGCCAATGTTGGCGATGAGTCATGATTAAAATATACAAGTTGACTTTAATTACTTATAATCTTTGAGATATATATCACAAAAAAAATTATTTTCTGCTTCTAGGCCTGTTTGGCTACGAAATAGTGGCCATGTATTTCTAAGATTTAATTTTCAAGTCTCTACGGATAGAGCGAAATTTGTTAGGAATAACGCCTTCGCAGGATAACTAATAAATGTTTCTAGCCCGTCGAAATTTCACGTTTTGTCTCTTAATATTAACCTTCATGCTGTTATGCGTGGAAAAGGTGAATGCGGCGGCTATTGCTTGTAATGCTAATGAAACAGCACAAACTTTCACATTTGGTGGGGCTAATGCGTGGACGGGTGGTAGTTCAACGAACAACTATACGGTGGGTACTGCTCCAAATGCAGTTACTTTGACATTTACAAACACGCAAGTAGCTACCCCCATTTCGGGTGACCCAAGTCTTCGGCAATCTGGCAACAACAACAACGCTTTGGTTGTTTCAGGGATAAACGCATCTGTTGGTACGACATTATCCACTTTAGCGTTAACAACAAATCGCACTATTAATAAACTAAGTTTTAATGTTTATGATATGGATTATAGTGCTAGTGGAGCTAGCAACTTTAGGGATCGCATTGTTGCGACAATTAATGCGGGTACTTTCCCAACGGCAATGACGGCTGTGACTCCCGCTAATGAAACAATTACATTGGCGAGTGGTAATGCCAGCGCAACAAACTCTGCTAACTGTGCAGCAACAGACACGGGCTGTAATATTGAAGTTCAATTTAATACAACAGGTATTAGTAGTTCGTCAACACAGTTCCGTACAGATCACGCATCAGGCACAACGGTACAGCAGTCTATTGGTTTTGGTGAGTATGCTTGGTGTTTACCCAAAACGACATTAACACTTAGAAAAGTATGGGTAAATGCTAAAGTAAATGATGCTGTGACTGTTACTGCGACAGGATTAACCAGTCTATCAGCAGTCGCCAACACAACCAGTGAAACCGATACAGGAATAGCACAGGGCGTCACGCCAGGCAGTGCCATTACCATTGGCGAGACTTTTACCACGGGAAGCTCCGCTAACTATACCAGCGTTTTGACTTGTACAGGCAATGCAACGGCATTAGCGGGTAACGTATTAACGGTGAATGCAGCAGATACGGCAATTGTCTGTACTCAAACGAATACCCGAATTGCTCAACAGTTGAATCTGGTGAAGCAGTGGACGAATGGGGTGAATAATCATACGGCGAGCGTGACCACGACTGGTGGCACGGCGAACCCGACCGTCAGTTCGACAGCGACAGGTGGTAGTAGTTCGACCACAGGGACAGCCGTTACGGTCTATGCAGGGGATGTGGTGACCTTGCCTGCGGAAACCTTTGGTGGTGGTGCGGTAGCAGGACAATACAACACGACATTAGTCTGTACTGGGGGTTCCCCCTTAGCTAGCGGTGCTGTTGCCCGAAATATCACCATTGCGAATAGTGCGACAGCGACGACGTGTACATATACCAACAGCCGAATTGCTCAACAGTTGAATCTGGTGAAGCAATGGACGAATGGGGTGAATAATCATACGGCGAGCGTGACCACGACTGGTGGCACGGCGAACCCGACCGTCAGTTCGACAGCGACAGGTGGTAGTAGTTCGACCACAGGGACAGCCGTTACGGTCTATGCAGGGGATGTGGTGACCTTGCCTGCGGAAACCTTTGGCGGTGGTGCGGTAGCAGGACAATACAACACGACATTAGTCTGTACTGGGGGTTCCCCCTTAGCTAGCGGTGCAGTCGCTCGAAACGTCACGATTGCGAATAGTGCAACCGCCACGACGTGTACATACACCAACAGCCGAATTGCTCAACAGTTGAATCTGGTGAAGCAGTGGACGAATGGGGTGAATAATCATACGGCGAGCGTGACCACGACAGGTGGTACGGCGAACCCGACCGTCAGTTCAACAGCAACAGGTGGTAGTAGTTCGACCACAGGGACAGCCGTTACGGTCTATGCAGGGGATGTGGTGACGTTACCTGCGGAAACTTTTGGTGGTGGAGCTATCGCAGGGAATTACACCAGTACGGTTGCCTGTACGGGTGGGTCAACCTTGGCGAGTGGTGCAGTCGCTCGAAACGTCACGATTGCGAATAGTGCGACAGCGACGACGTGTACATATACCAACAGCCGAATTGCTCAACAGTTGAATCTGGTGAAGCAGTGGACGAATGGGGTGAATAATCATACAGCAAGCGTGACCACGACAGGTGGCACGGCTAACCCGACGGTCAATTCAACAGCGACAGGTGGTAGTAGTTCGACCACAGGGACAGCCGTTACGGTGTATGCAGGGGATGTGGTGACGTTACCTGCGGAAACCTTTGGCGGTGGAGCTATCGCAGGGAATTACACCAGTACGGTTGCCTGTACGGGTGGGTCAACCTTGGCGAGTGGCGCAGTCGCTCGAAACGTCACGATTGCGGGTAGTGCGACCGCGACGACATGTACATATACCAACAGCCGAATTGCTCAACAGTTGAATCTGGTGAAGCAGTGGACGAATGGGGTGAATAATCACACGGCGAGCGTGACCACGACAGGTGGCACGGCGAACCCGACCGTCAGTTCAACAGCAACAGGTGGTAGTAGTTCAACCACAGGGACAGCCGTTACGGTGTATGCAGGGGACGTAGTGACGTTACCTGCGGAAACGTTTGGGGGGGGAGCTATTGCAGGGAATTACACCAGTACGGTTGCCTGTTCGGGTGGGTCAACCTTGGCGAGTGGTGCAGTCGCTCGAAACGTCACGATTGCGGGTAGTGCCACAGCCACCACTTGTACCTATACGAATAGTCGGATTAGTCAAGGAATCACACTCACGAAGAGTTGGACGAATGGTAAAACCAGTGATGCGGTAAGCTTAACCATTACGGGCGCAACGGGTGCTGTTGCGGGTAGTGCGATTGTCGGGGGTGCCACCACCGCCGCGACTGCCACAGGTTTTGCGGGAAGTACGATTAGCTTTGCCGAAGGTTTTACGGTAGGCAGTGCGAGCAATTACAACAGTACCTTAAGTTGTGTGAAAAACAGCGATAGCAGTGTTGTCACGGTAACAACGAATAGCATCACCATGCCGAGCGACAGCGCGGTCACGTGTACGTTTAACAATAGCCGCATTGCCCAGAGTTTAACGCTAGAGAAACAATGGACAAACGGAGTCAACGGCCATACGGCGACGGTCACAACAACGGGTGGTACGAATAATCCCACAGTTAGTTCCACTTCGACAGGCAATAATTTAACGACGGGAACGGCGCTGACGGTGTATGCAGGGGATGTGGTGACGTTACCTGCGGAAACTTTTGGGGGTGGAGCTATTGCAGGGAATTACACCAGTACCTTAGTGTGTACGGGTGGTACGACCTTAGCCAGTGGTGCAGTCGCTCGAAATATCACCATTAACAGTAGTGGCACAGCCACCACCTGTACTTATACCAACAGTCGTAAGACCGCGACCTTAACCTTACGCAAGATATGGGTAAATGCACAGTTAAACGATGCTCTTAATGTCACGGCAACGGGTTTGACGAGTTTGGCATCTGTTGCTAACACCGCGAACGAAACAGATACAGGGACAGCGCAAACGGTATATGCGGGCGATGCGATTACTTTAGGCGAAACATTTACAACAGGTAGTGCGGCTAATTACAACAGTGTTTTGAGTTGCGCGAATAATACAACCCCATTGACTGGTAATGTATTGACGATCAATGGTGCTGACACGGCAATTACCTGTACCCAAACAAACACTCGTAAGAGTGCAACGTTAACCTTAGCAAAGACATGGGTGAATGGTGTTGATGGTGAAACTGCGACGGTAACGAGCAGTGGATTTATTAATAACGCCAGTACAGGATTGTCAACATCGACAGGAAATAATACCACGACGGGTGGTTCAACTTCTTCAACCGTTTTTGCAGGTGAAGTGGGTACGATCAGTGAAGTGCTGACCAATGCTGCAAACTACGATGCTACTTTAGCGTGTACTGGTACAAGTGGTCTAGTGGGGACAACGTTAACGATTGGTTCTACCGATACATCTATTACGTGTACACAAACGAACACTCTCAAGAGTGCAACATTTACCTTACGAAAAGTTTGGGTAAATGCAAAATTGAACGATGCAGTGAGTGTCACGGCGACAGGTTTAACAAGCTTTTCATCCGTAGCAAATACCGCAAACGAGACCGACACTGCGGCAGCACAAACGGTTTACGTCACAGATGTTATTACCATTGGCGAGACTTTTACCACGGGAAGTTCCGCTAACTATACTAGCGTGTTGACTTGTACAGGGAATGCAACGGCATTGGCGGGTAATGTATTAACGGTGAGTGCAGCGGATACAGCAATTGTCTGTACCCAAACGAATACCCGTATCGTACAGAATTTAACACTAGAGAAACAATGGACAAACGGAGTCAACGGTCATACGGCTACGGTCACAACAACGGGTGGCACGAATAATCCCACGGTCAGTTCAACGGCAACAGGCGGAAGTAGTTCAACAACAGGAACGGCGTTGACGGTGTATGCAGGGGATGTCGTGACTTTGCCTGCGGAAACCTTTGGCGGTGGAGCCATCGCAGGCGATTACACCAGTACCTTAGCATGTACGGGTGGCACAACCTTAGCCAGTGGTGCGGTTGCTCGAAATATCACGATTACTAGCAGTGGTACAGCTACCACTTGTACTTATACCAACAGTCGCCGAGCACAAAACTTAACGTTAGTAAAACAATGGACAAATGGGGTCAACGGTCATACGGCTACCGTTACGACAACAGGTGGCACGAATAATCCCACAGTCAGTTCGACGGCAACAGGCGGAAGCAGTTCGACGACAGGAACGGCGTTGACGGTGTATGCAGGGGATGTGGTGACGTTGCCTGCGGAAACCTTTGGCGGCGGAGCTATCGCAGGAAATTACACCAGTACTTTAGCGTGTACAGGCGGCACAACGTTAGCGAGCGGCGCGGTCGCTCGAAATATCACCATTAGCACCAGTGCTACAGCAACAATCTGCACCTATACCAACAGTCGAATTGCACAGAGTTTAACCATTGCGAAACAATGGACAAACGCAGTCAACGGCCATACGGCGACGGTCACGACAACGGGCGGCACGAATAATCCTACGGTTAGTTCGACATCGACAGGCAATAATTTAACGACAGGAACAGCATTGACGGTGTATGCAGGGGATGTGGTGACGTTGCCTGCGGAAACCTTTGGCGGTGGAGCCATCGCAGGCAATTACACCAGTACCGTTGCCTGTACAGGCGGCACGACTTTAGCCAGTGGCGCAGTCGCTCGAAATATCACGATTGCGGGTAATGCGACAGCGACAACTTGTACTTATGGTAACACTCGGATTAGTCAAGGTATTACACTCACGAAAAGTTGGACGAATGGTAAAACCAGTGATGCAGTGAGCTTAACCATCACAGGTGCAACAGGTGCTGTTGCAGGTAGTGCAATAATGGGCGGAGCGACAACAGCCGCCACTGCCACAGGCTTTGCGGGGAGTACCATCAGTTTTGCAGAAGCTTTTACAGTAGGTAGTGCTACGAATTACAACAGTAGTTTAAGTTGTGTGAAAGACAGTGATAGCAGTGTTGTTACCGTGACAACCAATAGCATTACCATGCCGAGTGACAGTGCGGTCACCTGTACGTTTAACAACAGTCGCCTCGCGCAAAATTTAATAATCGTTAAGCAATGGACAAATGCAGTCAACGGTCATACGGCAACTGTTGCCACGACAGGAAGTGTCAATAGTGCCACCGTCAATTCAACCGCAACAGGAGGAAGTAGCTCAACAACAGGAACAGCGGTTGCGGTCTATGCAGGGGATGTGGTGACCTTGCCAGCGGAAACCTTTGGCGGCGGCGCAATAGCAGGAAATTACACCAGTACTTTAGCGTGTACAGGTGGCACAACGTTAGCGAGCGGCGCGGTCGCTCGTAACATCACCATTACCACCAGTGGCACAGCCACCACCTGTACTTATACCAACAGTATTATTATGCCAACGCTGACCTTAACGAAAGTAAGTAATGGCGGCGTTGGAGGCTTTAGTTTTACAGGAACAAATGGTTTTGGTTCGCAAACAATTACGACACTTACCTCTGGGGTAAGTGTTGCTGGTACGACGCGTACCTTAACTACCGCATCCACATCCACGTCAATTACAGAAACATTGCCAACGGGTTATGTATTAATGAGTGTTAGCTGTACAGGCTTGGGCAGTGGTGGTACAGCAACGGTAAATTATCCCACATCAACCGTCACTTTAGATGCCGCAGCGACCGCAGGGGCGGCGAATATTGCTTGTACATTTACCAACACCGTTAATGGCACAACACCATCCGACTCTTTATTAAAAACAACGCGCTTTACTGCTGTTCCAGATATCCCAACCATTCCTCAAGGTTCGTCAGGGACTCAAACCATTGTCATGACAAACAATGGACCAGACAATGCAACGAATGTTGTGACCTATTATCGGCCACTGGTTGCAACAGGTGTCACTGTGACAGCGGTATCTTCACCTGCGGGAGCTTGCGTATTCAGTAGCCCAGATTGGGTCTGTCCTGCAATAGCCTCTGTTTTAAATGGTGCGTCGTATAATATTAACGTGACTTATAGTACAACCGCAGCGTCGAGTTTAGGTATAGCTCAACAAGGTGAGATTCGTGTCAATAGTAATGAATATACCGAATGTGGTGGGGTAAAGGAGTATAAGTATAATGTTTGGGGGCTAGGAGGTAATGCCCAGCCGCAACCCGCGCCGACAAATAGTGCGTTTTGGGTTGGTAATACGAATACCACAACAACTGCTACGCCAAGTGGTGCTTATAGCTCGGAAAGCTCTGATATTTTTCAGGCTTGGCCAACGGGTCAAGATAGTCCAATAGGTTCTTATCTATATTCACCAGTTGTAGGACAGCGTAATAATGTCTATAGCCCATCGTCAACAACTGCCAATCCTACTGTCAGTAAAGTCTTGACAGGGTTAAATGGGCAGCCAGAAAACAATGTATTGTTACCTCAGTTTGGTAGTCTAGGGACATTTACTGGGGATAATAAGCGGGCATGGGAAGGTCAAACTTGTGTTTATGTTCCCGTTGCAACAACTCTGACGCCTTGTTTGGCGATGTTTGATGATGCAGCTTATATTAGTGTTAAAAACCTTAGTACAGGAATTACCACGGTTGCGGCAGGCCAAAGCAATTATAATCCAGGTTCTGTTTTATCAGGTAATGTCAGTGCATCACCTGGCTATTATATTATTAAAGCGCGTATTTCTAATAGAAATACCAATGGTGGCAACTCAGAAGATGCACAAGGTGGATATGGACAGTTAGCAGGTATTGGTAGTGCAACTTGTAGTACAGCAGCGTTAGATTCTTTGTCGCAAAATGCTGTACCAGAAAGTATTAATATTATTGCGCCTGCTAAGGTCACTATCACTAAAATCAGTCAAGGAGATGTCGGTGCATTTAGTTTTAGTGGTACTAATGGAGTGGCCAATCAGACGATTACGACGACAGTTGCAGGTGTGGGTGTTGCAGGTTCACCCCAAAATCTAACGGCTGTTGCTACGCCAACAACACTGACGGAAACCATCCCAAGTGCTTATGCTTTAACGGATATTAGCTGTACGGGTTTAGGCTCTGGTGGCACAGCAACCCCCAACTTAGTGGCAGGTACTTTATTATTAGATGCCGCCGCGACGGTTTCAGGTTCAGATATTGCTTGTACTTTCACCAATACTAAACGTCCGACATTAACCTTAACAAAAGTATCTCAAGGTGGTACAGGCACGTTTACCTTTACGGGTGATAACGGTTGGGTGAGTCAAGGTATTACGACTAGCACAAGCGGTGTAGGTGTCGCAGGAAGTACACAAACTCTGACAGCAGCAAGTACAGCAACGACAATTACTGAGACTTTAGCCAGTGGCTATACGCTAACAGGTGTCAGTTGTACGGGGATGGGCGTTGGTGGAACTGTGACACCAAACTTGCCAGCAGGGACTTTTGTTTTAGATGCTGCTGCGACGGCAGCAGGGTCTAATATCAGTTGTACCGTCACCAATACCCAACTGGCGAATACCACGGTAACTTTGATTAAAACCAGTCACGGTGGTGTCGGCACGTTTGGTTATGCGTTAACGAATACGGCTCAAGCCACAGGTACAGTGACCACGTTATCAGCGGGAGCATCCGTTCAGATTGATGGTAATACAGGCGTTTTAGGCATTCAGCCATATACCGTGAGTACATTGGGTGTTGACATCACTATTAACGAAAATGCCATGCCCGCAGACTGGGTATTATCAACCGCAAGTTGTAAAAATAGCGCGGGAGCTACGGTTGGTAGTTTAGTTGGGAGTACGTACACCATTCCATCAGCAAGTGTTACTTCGGGTGAAGCGTTTACCTGTAATTTTGGCAACTCGAAGTCAACGTATAGCATTCAAGGTAAAGTATTTTTGGATAACGGCAAAGGCATTGCTACTCCGCATAATGGAGTTCAAGAAGCAGGTGAATTAGGCATTGGTAACATCACCATGACCTTAACAGACTGTGCGGCCACGACTTATCAAACAGTTTTAACGGATGGTGCGGGAGCGTATAGCTTTGCTGTTCCCAATAGTTTAACGACAGGTGCAACACTGTGCGTGGAAGAACATCAACCTTCAACATTAGTATCAGTGACTGGAGTTGTTGGCACAACAGCAGGAGCTTATAGTCTTGCCAGTGATCGCACGCAATTTACACTGACCGCGAGTACCAACTATACAGGCATTAATTTTGGCGATGTTGCCGAAAGCCAACTCACAGGTACAGGCTCACAAACCATTTCCGCAGGGACAACTGCCAATTATATCCACCAATTTATTGCAGGTACGGAGGGTGTGGTGACGTTGACGACAGCACAAGCCCCTTCGCCGAGTTTATCAGGCTGGTCATCGTTGATGTACTTAGATGCCACATGCGATGCGCAGTTGAATGCAGGTGATACGCAAATTACTGCCCCCATCAGTGTTGTTGCTGACCAATTGCTGTGTTTGATTCAAAAAGTCCAATCGCCAGTGACGGCTACGAATGGCGCGATGGATATTTCAACGGTTTCTGCCAGTTTTGTCTTTGCTGCTCCAAGCGTGATTGTTCGGCCTTATAGTCAGCCTGACACGACGATTGTGATGGATGCCAGTTTAGTATTGGTTAAGCGGGTACGCGAAGTCAGTTCTTGTCCATCGACAGGTGCAGATATCAATCCGTTTACCACCAATAATCAGGCATTACCGAATGCATTAATTGAATATCAGATTATGTATAGTAATCCGTCAGCTTCGACGTTATCTAATATTGCCGTACATGATATTACGCCTGCATTTACGGAGTTTAGAAGTGCAAGTTGTACAGTAACACCGAGTTCTTTACTGTGTGCCACACCAAGTTCAGGCAGTGGGACTGCACCAAGCATTGGTGGTGTAGGTGATATTGATTGGATATTAACGAACAACCCTACAGGATTGGGTGCGGGGCAAAGTGGTGAAGTGCGTTTCTGTGTTCGTATCTCGCCATAGTTGTTTGTTGCGTTAGTTCAAAAGCAAGGATGCTTTCAGTTCTAAATACATTATGGGGTGTTGGCGTTTTGAACTGTAGTGAAAAAATCGAAGCTCACTTAAAAGTAGGCTTCGACTCCGCTCAGCCAACGGCAAAAATGCTCCCTGAGCAGAGTCGAAGGGGAGCATATACCAGCTACAAATCTGATAAAAACCTTGCCCTATTAAAAAAGCCTGTTATCCTTCGCGCCGAGAGTTGGCTGGATGATCGCCGCTTGTGTAAACAAGGGGAGGAAAGTCCGGGCTTCGTAGGGCAAAGTGCTAGGTAACGCCTAGGCAGCGTGAGCTGACGGAAAGTGCAACAGAGAGCTGAACCGCCGATGTACGGGCAACCGTGCAGGTAAGGGTGAAAAGGTGCGGTAAGAGCGCACCGCGCACTGGGCAACCAGTTGCGGCAGGGTAAACCCCACTTGAAGCAAGACCAAATAGGCATCCATTGGCGTGGCCCGCGCTGGATGCGGGTAGGTCGCATGAGCGTACAGGTGACTGTACGCCTAGAGGAATGATCATCCTCGACAGAACCCGGCTTATAGGCCGACTCTCACCTTTTTTATCATCCCTTAAATTCATGTTTTGAAAAGGGAAAATCCTGTCACAAAAAAGCAACAAAACCGTCAAATTAAAGTGAATTATGAAGATAATTACTTAGTCTATTGATTTATGATTTTGACACTTCATTTTTTGCATTTAAGTGTCTGAAAAATCAGGTTAAAATACTCTCGTCATCCACCTTAATACCCTTGACGCTGATTTGTAGCCTCTCTATAGTTTATGGCTTGTTAAATGTATTAATCATTTGATACTTATTTCCTTGGCCTAAGTCGCCCTTTCCCTTATATGTTCGTTATGTTGGCGTATTTATGACCACTCCTTTTGTGCATCTCTCTGTTCTATTAACCGAAACGGTAGAAGCGGTTCTCGCGGATGCTGACGGTATCTATGTCGATGCAACGTTTGGGCGTGGTGGCCATAGTCGAGCCTTATTAGCAACATTGGGCAGCAATGCACGTTTATTGGCTTTTGATAAAGATCCAGAGGCGATTAGTGCAGGTGAAAAGCTGATGGCAGAAGATGCTCGATTTACCATTATTCATGCCAGTTTTGCCGATTTAGCACAGGTATTAACCGAGCGTGAGTTAGTGGGTAAAGTTGATGGCATTATGGCGGACTTAGGTGTGTCATCACCACAATTAGATGATGCGAGTCGTGGCTTTAGTTTTATGAATGATGGCCCGCTCGATATGCGGATGAATCCCAATCAAGGGGTGAGTGCTGCTGATTGGTTGGTGACGGTTTCAGAAGAAGATTTAGCCAATGCCTTATTTCAATACGGTGAAGAAAAATTTAGTCGTCGTATTGCGCGTGCCATTAAAAGAGAAGTGGCCATCGCACCGATTACCTCGACGAAAAAGCTATCGGATATTGTTGCTGAAGCGCATCCATCGTGGGAGCGTCATAAAAATCCCGCCACGCGCAGTTTTCAAGCCATTCGTATCGCTGTTAATCAAGAATTAGACGACATCAAAACCTTTTTGCCGCAAGCCTTAACGGCACTTAAACCCAATGGCAAATTGGCGGTCATTAGTTTTCACTCGTTAGAAGACCGTTTGGTTAAGCAGTTTTTTCAAAAAGAAGCCAAAGGTGATGATTTACCGAGAGACTTCCCCATTCGTGCCAAAGATTTAAATCCACGCTTAAAAATTGTTGGTAAAAAATCGGCGGGGCAAGAAGAGTTAGCATTAAATCCGCGTTCGCGTAGTGCGCATTTACGGATTGCTAGAAAGTTGAGTGAGGCTTAAACATGTTGTTAGAATTGCTAAAAAAAAGCTTTCATCCCAGTTTTAATGCACTCATCGCTATGATGGTGATCGTCGCTTTAGTGGGTTCGGCAATTAGTGTTGCCTTTAGTGTTCATCATGCGCGTCTAGCGATGCAGGAGTTACAGCAGTTACGTGAGCAACGTAAAGCATTAGATGTCGAGTGGGGGCAATTGCTCCTAGAGCAGCACTCGTGGGGAGCGTATGGTCGTGTTGGTTTTGTGGCAGCGGAAGAATTGCAAATGCAACCTGCCCCCCTACAAAATGTTGTGATGGTGCAACCATGAAATTGAAGCTTCCCAAATTTTTTGGCTTTGTTGAAAGTGCCGATTTTTCGGGACGACATGTTTTTCTGCAAGGCATATTAATGATGCTTTTTTTGGGTATGGCGGGTAGAGCGGTATATTTACACGTTTTTGATAAGGATTTTTTACGCAAACAGGGCGATGCCCGTGTCTTACGTACGGAAACGATTAATGCCCATCGTGGCATGATTACCGATAGAAACGGTGTGCCTCTCGCGATTAGTACACCTGTGATGTCGTTGTGGGTGAATCCTAAAGAGGTTTATGAATTAGCACATCCAGATCAAACGGTAAAAAGACCGAAAAAGCCGATGAATTTAGATGTTGCTGAGTTGGCGATTGCTGTTGGTTTAGAGCCTGCGGAATTAAATGCCCGTATCGCTAAAAATGCCAAAAAAGAATTTGTCTATATTAAACGCCATCTACCGCCTGATATTGCCCAAGTGGTGCTCGATCGGGAGTTTCCTGCGGTTTATGGTGTCACCGAATATCGTCGTTATTATCCTGAAGGTGAAGCAACTGCCCACGTCATTGGTTTTACTGACCTAGATGACAAGGGTAAAGAAGGTGTTGAATTAGAGTTTGAAGAGCAATTAAAAGGCATTTCGGGGCTGCAACAAGTTATTCGTGATCGTAAAGGCAATAAAGTTAAAGATATTGCAGAAATAAAACCTGCTAAACCCGGCCAAGATATTGCGCTGAGTTTTGATGCCCGTATTCAATATATTGCTAATCGTGAATTGGCGATAACAGTGGCGGAAAGTGGCGCGAAAGCTGGCTATTTAGTCGCCTTGGATATTGAAACAGGTGAAGTGTTGGCAATGGTCAATCAGCCAACCTATAACCCGAATAATCGTAGCACCTTAAATCCGCAACAATTACGTAATCGTGCCGTCATTGATATGTTTGAACCGGGTTCAACGATGAAAGTATTAACGGTAGCGGCAGGCTTAGAAAGCGGCAAGTTTACACCTGAGAGTAAGTTCGACACCAATCCAGGTACGATGCAGGTGCTTAATCACCGAGTCACAGATCATGAAAACTATGGCGTGATTGATTTGGGGACGATTATTACCAAGTCGAGTAATGTCGGGGCGACCCAAATTGCCTTGGCGTTACCGCGTGAAGGATTACCGACGTTTTTGCAGCGATTTGGTTTTGGCAAAACCACAGGGAGTAGTTTTCCGGGGGAGTCACGCGGTTTAATGCAGCCACCTAGCGCATGGAATCCTGTCGAATTGTCAACGATGTCGTATGGTAATGGTATCGCAGTGACTGTTTTGCAGTTGATTCGCTCTTATGCCACCATTGCCAACAGGGGTGTGCAATTACCCATTAGCTTCACTAAAGTAAATCAGCCGCCTCAAGGTACGCGTCTTATTAGCGAGCATATTGCTGACCAATTATTCCCCATGATGGAATCGGTGGTTTCTACCGATGGTACAGCGATTAAAGCAGCAGTACCCGGTTATCGTGTCGCAGGCAAAACAGGGACAGCGCATAAGCCCGAGGCAGGTCGTTATTCAGCCAATAAATACATGGCATTATTTGTGGGTTTTGCACCTGTTAGCCATCCCAAAATTGCCTTGGCGGTGGTCATTGATGAGCCAAGCACGCGCAATAATGGTTATTACGGTGGTGCAGTATCTGCGCCTGTTTTTTCGCGCGTGATGGGTGAAGCCTTACGACTCATGAATGTGCCGCTAGACAAGCCTTTAGATGCGCCCGTGATGATGAAAGCAACAGCCAATCCTGCTCCCGTTAAAACGGTGACTGCTGCACCAATAGCGGGAGAAAAAACCTAATGTTACGTTTAGTCGAACTATGGCCAGCAACACCTAAAGCCTATGCTGACATGACGGTACATGGTTTAAGCACCAATAGTCGTGATGTTCAGCAAGGTGATGTGTTTATTGCCTTGCAAGGTTTACGTCATGATGCGCGCGCTTTTATTCCACAAGCCATTGCCCAAGGTGCGGTGGCGGTTTTGTGTCAAACGAGCGATGACACGCAGTTAATTAATGGGATTCCCATTCTTGCTATTCCCCAGTTGCCACAGTTATTAGGTGACATAGCGGCGCGTTTTTATCAGCAGCCGAGTCAGTCATTTGATGTGGTTGCGGTGACAGGAACGAATGGTAAAACCAGTTGTGCTCAATTATTAGCCCATGCGTGTCAGTATTTAGGCTTGAAGTCAGCCGTATTAGGCACATTGGGCAATGGGTTGGTCGGGGATATTCAGCCATCGACGCACACCACGCTCGAAGCTCTACAACTACAAAAAAAATTGGCGAGTTTTCGTGATGCTGACGTCAAAGTGGTGGCGATGGAGGCCAGTTCACACGGCTTAGAGCAAGGTCGTTTGACCGCGACAGCCATTGATACCGCTATTTTTACCAATTTAACGCGTGACCATTTGGACTACCACGGTTCAATGGATGCCTATCAACAGGCAAAAGGTTTATTGTTTCAATGGCCAACGCTAAAAACAGCGATTTTTAATGCCGATGATCCTGCCTATTTGGCGTATCAGGAACTTGTTTTACCTTCTGTTCGTTGCTGGACATACAGCCAACAAGCGGACAGTCAGGCCGATTTTGTTGCCCTTCATATTGAACCTTCGCTACAAGGTTTAGTGCTCACGATCAAAACGCCTTTCGGCATTGTCAACTTGAAAAGTCAGTTATTAGGTCGTTTTAACGTCAGTAACTTATTGGCGGTGTTGGCAGGGCTGTTAAGTATTCATGTTTCTTTAGCGGATGCGTTAACCGCATTGGCACACGTTCAGCCTGTTCGTGGACGGATGCAATGTCTGAGTAATGATCGTATTACAGTCGTCGTCGATTACGCTCATACCCCCGATGCCTTAGAAAAAGTGTTAGCGAGTTTGCGTGAACATAGCCAAGGCCAATTGTGGTGTGTATTTGGTTGTGGTGGCGATAGAGATACAGGCAAACGACCATTAATGGGTGAGATTGCTACGCGCTTGGCAGATAAAGTTGTTGTCACCGCTGATAATCCCCGTAGTGAACAAATAGACGCGATTATTGCCGACATCATGGTTGGCATTTTAAGTCCGCAGCAAGTCACGATAATCCCTGATCGCCAACAAGCCATTGACTATGCACTGACCCACGCGCAAGCAGGGGATTTGGTATTAATTGCAGGTAAAGGTCACGAAGATTATCAAGAGATTCATGGCGTGCGTTATCCCTTTGATGATGCGGTAATTGTTCAGCAATTATTAAATAAATAATCTGAGCTTAGGCATTTCGATGAAATGTATAAGTCCTTTGATGTAGAGAAATTAACGATGAAATTAACAGTCATTGCTGAACATATTCATGGGCAATTGCAGGGGCATGATTTAGACGTACAGCAGTTTTCGACAGACACGCGTACTATAACTCAAGGTGATGTTTTTATTGCCTTGAGTGGAGCAAACTTTGATGCCAATGCTTTTCTAAAAACGGCCGAAGAACGTGGCGCAGTGGCTGCAATCGTTACGCAATATAATGCTGACAGTGCATTACCGCAAATTGTTGTGGCCAATACGCAGTTGGCACTCGGTCAATTAGCCAAAGCATGGCGTGAGCAATTTGACTTATTACGTGTCGCTATCACGGGTAGTAGTGGTAAAACTACGACAAAAGAATTAACGGCTAGTATTTTTCGGCAAGCAGGCGAGACCTTAGCGACCTTAGGCAATAAAAATAATGAAATTGGTGTGCCATTAACCTTGTTACGTTTGAACGATAGCCACCGTTATGGTGTCTTTGAATTGGGTGCGAATCATCAAGGTGAAATTGCGTACACCTGTGGTTTGGTTCAGCCACATGCGGTGGTGATTAACAATGTGGGAACAGCTCATCTTGAAGGTTTTGGCGGTCGTGATGGCATTGCCAAAGCCAAAGGCGAAATTTTTAGTGGCTTATTAGCCAATGGCACAGCGATTATTAATATAGACGATGAGTTTGCTTCCTATCATTCAGAGTTAGCTAAAAACTATAAGATTGTGACGTTTTCAACTCAAGATCAACACGCCAATATCTATGCAACTGATGCTAAACGCTTGGCTGGTGGTGCTTGGGGATTTAATTTACACATTGCCGAACAATCGACACCCATTCAACTACAGTTGATCGGGCAACATAACGTCGCCAATGCCTTAGCGGCAGCAGGACTGGCGTGGGCATGTGGTTTGTCATTGGCGCATATACAAACCGGCTTAAATCAAGCACAAGCGGCAGCAGGGCGCATGGTGCTTCATCGTCGCGGCCAAATGACGGTGATCGATGACACTTATAATGCCAATCCTAATTCGGTGAAAGCAGCCATTGATGAACTGGCATTATGTTCAGGCCGACGGATTGTTGTTCTAGGTGCGATGGGTGAGTTAGGTGAGGATGCCGCCGACCTACATCACGATGTTGGCGCGTATGCCAATGCCAAACAGTTAGATGCGCTGTATTGTGTCGGTCATTTTAGTGAGGCGACTGCCCGTGGTTACGGGGATTCAGCCAAGGTCTTTACCGAGCAGTCGGCATTGATTGCCGCTTTGCGAGCAGAGTGTGATACGGATGTGACACTACTGATTAAAGGGTCACGCAGTGCGCGGATGGAAAACGTCGTACAGGCATTAATTCATTAAATAAATATTTTTAAGGAGCAACCTCGATGTTGCTATGGTTAGCGGATTTTCTTTCCGAGTATTACAAAGGTTTTCACGTATTTAGTTATTTAACTTTACGCGCCATGCTCAGTATTTTAACGGCATTGGGCATTGCCTTATGGTTTGGGCCGTGGATGATTGAGCATTTGCGCACCCTAAAGTTTGGTCAATCAGTGCGTACCGATGGCCCACAAACACACTTAGTTAAATCAGGCACGCCAACGATGGGTGGGGCGTTGATTTTAGTGGCGATTGGGGTCAGCACGTTGTTGTGGTCAAATCTAAGCAATCCTTATATTTGGATTGTCTTGGGAGTGATGGTGATTTTTGGCGCGGTCGGTTGGGTCGATGATTATCGTAAAATTGTCGAAAAAACCCCTCAAGGCTTACCCGCAAAATGGAAATACCTTTGGCAGTCTGTGGGTGGCCTTGCCGCCGCCGTGTGTTTGTATATGTTGGCAAAAACGCCTGTTGAAACCACGTTAATCTTCCCGTTTTTCAAAAACTTAGTCTTGCCGCTGGGTGTTTTTTATATTCTATTAACGTATTTAGTGATTGTAGGTACGAGTAACGCGGTGAATTTAACCGATGGTTTAGATGGTTTAGCGATTATGCCGACGGTCATGGTGGCAGGTGCATTAGCTATATTCGCTTATTTATCGGGAAATATTAAATTTGCCGAATATCTCCATATTCCCTATGTCGCGGGTTGTGGTGAGTTAATTGTTATCTGCGGTTCTATTATCGGCGCGGGTTTAGGCTTTTTATGGTTTAATGCTTACCCTGCACAAGTGTTCATGGGTGACGTTGGCGCACTGGCGTTAGGCGCAGTATTGGGCGTGATTGCCGTGATTGTGCGTCAAGAAATCGTCCTGTTTATTATGGGCGGCGTGTTTGTCATGGAAACTATCTCCGTCATTTTACAAGTGGGTTCATTTAAGTTGCGCGGTAAACGCGTGTTTCGTATGGCACCTATTCACCATCACTACGAGTTAAAAGGCTGGCCTGAAACGAAGGTTGTTGTTCGTTTTTGGATTATTAGCTTTATGTTGGTATTGTTGGGTTTAACGACCTTGAAACTACGGTAAGTACCAACACGAAAATTTATTCATATATTCCGCTCACACTGAGCTTGTCGAAGTGCTATGTGCCAATGGTTCGACAGGCTCACCATGAACGGTGAAACTTTTGCGTGACTACTTAATAGAGTGTTTTCTCCTGTTGATGGAGAAACGTTGAAAAGATAGGTTGGGGCGGATATGGCGGCTGTTATTCAACGTGAAGGCTTGCGAGTCGTGGTTGGTTTAGGCAAAACGGGCTTATCGTGTGTCCGTTTTTTGCGTGCGTTGGGTTATCAAGTCGCGGTCAATGATACCCGTATCACGCCCCCTAACTTAGCAGAACTACAGGCGGAATTTCCCGAAGTCGAAGTCAGTTTAGGTCAACTCGATGAGGAGTTGTTATTACGTGCTCACGAGATTGTTACCAGCCCCGGTATATCCATTAATGAGCCAGCATTATTATCGGCGCGTATTAATGCAGGTATTTCGGTCATTGGTGATATTGAGTTATTTTGTCGAGCTACCGATAAACCCATTGTGGCGATTACGGGTTCTAATGCCAAAAGTACCGTTACTACCTTAGTGGGATTAATGGCAGAAAATGCCCATATTCCTGTGGGTGTTGGTGGTAATTTAGGGACACCCGTTTTAGAGTTATTAAATCCAGCGATTGATTTATATATTTTAGAGTTATCCAGTTTTCAATTAGAAACCACCCATAGTTTAAAAGCGGCAGCGGCTATTGTGTTAAATGTTAGCGAAGACCATATGGATCGTTACGTGAATATGCTCGACTATCATAAAGCCAAGCATCGGGTGTATCGCAATTGCCAGTTTTATGTCACGAATCGCCAAGACCCATTAACCGTACCGTTATTGCCAGATTCTGTGCCACATACCAGTTTTGGTTTGGATACACCAGACTTAACAAGCTATGGCGTGATTCGAGAGGCAGGGCAGGTTCATTTAGCCAAAGGCCGTGAAAAATTAATGTTAGCCAGTGAAATGGGTATTTTTGGTGAACATAATATCGCTAACGCGTTGGCCGCGTTGGCCTTAGGCGAGGCCGTTAACTTGCCCATGTCTGTGATGTTGCAAACACTGAAAGACTTTAAGGGCTTAGCGCATCGTTGCCAATTAGTCACCAAACACCATCAGGTCGCTTGGTACAATGACTCCAAAGGCACGAATGTTGGGGCGACATTAGCGGCGATACATGGTTTGGGCGCAGCAATTACTGGAAAAGTGATTCTGATTGCGGGCGGAGTTGGAAAAGGCCAAGACTTTACGCCATTGTCACCTGTTTTAGAGCGTTACGCTAAAGCGGTTATTTTGATCGGTGAAGATGCACCCAAAATAGATGCAGCGATTACCGCTCCAATACAAAAAGTGCATGCCAGTTCGTTAGTTGATGCTGTCAATCGTGCACAAGCATTGGCTAGCGCAGGCGATGCGGTATTGTTATCACCTGCTTGCGCGAGTTTTGACATGTTTAAGCATTATGAAGATCGTGGTCAACAATTTGTCTCGGCCGTTATGACGGTCACAGGTTAAAACGATGAAATTAGCCCTAAAAATGCCAACGGTTACCATACCATCCATTCCTCGTCATTGGATTGTCCCTAATTGGCAGCAAGAACTAACGGCGCGTCGTTTGTTGATGTTAGCCGCAGGTATTTTGGCCTGTATTGGTGTCATCATGGTGGCCTCGGCTTCGATGGGTATTGCCACGGCTGATTTTAATAATCCGTTTTATTTTTTCACCCGTCATCTTGTTTATGTTCTCATTGGTGTCACTGCCGCCACTGTCGCCGCTAATATTCCCATGCACTTTTGGCAGCGTTGGAGTTGGCATATTTTATTTGTCGCTTTTGTCTTATTAGTGATGGTGCTGATTCCGCATGTCGGTCGTCGTATTAATGGTAGTGCACGTTGGATTGGTTTGGGTGGATTAACCATTCAGCCCTCCGAAATCGCCAAATTTGCGATTGTTTTATACATGTCAAATTATTTAGTTCGTCGTCAAAATGCGGTACGTCAAGGCTTAGGTGGCTTAAAAGGTGCGGTTGTTGTGGTTGGCTTAGCGGGTGCATTGTTAATGGCCGAGCCAGACTTTGGTGCAAGTTTAGTGTTGATGGTGTCGCTGTTGGGGATGTTGTTTTTGGCAGGTGCGCCGTTTAAGCATTTTATTATTTTAGCGGCAGGTGCGGTCGGTGGTGCTGTGGCCTTGGCCTTCTCGGCAGAATATCGGGTAAAACGTTTAATGTCCTTTTGGGACGCATGGGACGATGCCTACGGTACAGACTATCAATTATCGCAAAGTCTTATTGCTTTTGGTCGTGGTGATTGGTTGGGTGTCGGCTTAGGTCATAGTGTACAAAAATTGTTTTATCTGCCTGAAGCACATACGGACTTTGTCTTTGCGATTTATGCCGAAGAGTTTGGCTTAGTCGGCGTCTTGTTATTAATGTCAGCATTTTATTTATTTGTCCAATCCGCGATTCGTATTGGCCGTAAAGCCGAGCGTGCAGGTCTGTTGCAAGAAGCGTATTTAGCCTACGGCATGACCTTTTTAGTGTTGATGCAAGCGATTATCAATATTTGTGTCTGTACAGGGCTATTTCCAACCAAAGGATTAACCTTGCCCTTTATTAGTTATGGTGGCAGTAGTTTGGTGGTGGCTTTTACCATGTTAGGTATTTTATTGCGTATTGATACCGAAGCCAATGAAGTAAAATTGGGAGTGTCGCAATGACCGTTAAATCCGTAGTGGTCATGGCAGGTGGGACAGGCGGACACGTTTTTCCTGCGTTAGCGGTGGCTCAACATTTGGCTCAACAAGGTGTAAAAATTCACTGGTTGGGAACAGCCAATGGCATTGAAGCGACGATTGTGCCGCAGAATCATTTTCCCATTACTTATTTAGATGTTAAAGGTGTCCGTGGCCAAGGCTTAGCCCGTTTGTTGTTTGCACCGTTCAAAATTATCGGTGCAGTGATTGCCGCCATGCGTGTACTAAACGCCGTAGAAGCGGATTGTGTTATTGGTTTAGGCGGTTATGTGACAGGGCCAGGCGGTGTGGCAGCACGTTTGTTGGGCAAACGTCTCGTGATTCATGAGCAAAATGCCGTCGCAGGTTTTACTAATAAGCAATTAGCCAAAATCGCCACACAAGTTTTACAAGCATTTCCTCAAGCGTTTCCTGCGAGTCCAAAAGTCACCACAACAGGCAATCCGGTTCGTCCTGTGATTGCTAATTTGCCAACGCCTGAACAACGCTATGGTCAACGGACAGGTGCGTTACAGATTTTAATTTTGGGCGGTAGCCAAGGTGCGGTTGCTTTAAATGAGTTACTGCCTCAAGCCTTGGCGTTATTACCCGCAAATGAGCGTCCTATTATTCGTCATCAAACGGGTAAAAAACAGGTGGAACTCACCCAGCAGCGTTATCACGATTTAGGGTTAAGTGCGGACGTGCAGCCATTTATTGGCGATATGGCTGAAGCTTACGGTTGGGCTGATTTAGTGATTTGTCGTTCAGGCGCATTAACGGTCAGTGAGTTGGCAGCAGCAGGTGTCGCGTCGGTGTTAGTGCCGTATCCGTTTGCCGTTGATGACCATCAAACGGCCAATGCCCGTTATTTAAGTGATGAGCAAGCTGCTGTCTTGTGTCCGCAAGGGAGTATTACGCCTGAGAGCTTAGTTTCAACACTAAAACCCTTATTATCCCGACCAAAATTGCTGCAAATGGCGACTGTTGCCCGTAAACTTGCGCAGCCTGAAGCGACCGCCATTGTGGCTGGTTTTTGTACCCGTAGCGAGTAATAGCCCATGATTAGTCCCAGCTCACGCAGCCGTCTTATCGAAATTCCAGAAATGCGTCGTATTCGTCGTATTCACTTTATTGGTATTGGTGGCGCGGGTATGTGTGGCATTGCCGAAGTGCTATTAAATCAAGGCTATAACGTCAGTGGTTCAGATGCCAAAGCAGGCAAAACGACAGAGCGTTTACAAGCATTAGGTGCGCAGGTCTTTATTGGTCATGCTGCCGAAAATGTGGCACACACCGATGTTGTTGTTGTTTCAACCGCAATTGATAGCAGTAACCCCGAAATTGTTGCTGCTCGTGAAGCGCGTTTGCCAATTGTTCGTCGTGCTGAAATGCTCGGTGAGTTAATGCGTTATCGTCATGGCATCGCGATTGCGGGTACGCATGGTAAAACGACGACCACCAGTTTAGTGACATCGATTTTAGCGGAAGGTGGTTTCGACCCAACGTTTGTGATTGGGGGCTTACTCAATAGCGCAGGTGTGAATGCCAAGTTAGGTGGTAGTCGTTATTTAGTGGCCGAAGCCGACGAAAGTGATGCCTCATTTTTGCATCTACAACCGATGGCGGCGGTGGTCACCAATATTGATGCGGATCACATGGATACCTATGGTGGTTCTTTTGAAAAGCTGAAAGATACGTTTATTGAGTTTCTGCACAACTTACCGTTTTATGGTTTAGCGGTGGTGTGTGGAGATGATGAAGTCATTCGGGAATTATTGCCACGTATTGGCCGCCCGACATTGACCTATGGTTTTGCACCAGAAAATGACATTCGCGCGGTCGATGTTCGTCAAGAAGGCATGCAAACGCACTTTACGGTGCTGCGTCTGAATAAAGAGCCGTTAGCGATTAGTTTGAATTTGCCGGGCTTACATAATGTTTTGAACTCATTGGCGGCGATTGCGATTGCGACCGATGAAGATGTCGAAGACAAAGCTATTCAAGTTGCCTTAACGAATTTTCAGGGTGTTGGTCGTCGTTTTCAGCAATACGGCGAATTTTCGCTAGGCGAGGGCAACGTTTGTTTAGTTGACGATTATGGCCATCATCCGCGTGAGGTTGAAGCGACCTTGAAAGCAGCACGACAAAGCTTTCCCGATCGTCGTTTGGTGTTAATGTTTCAACCGCATCGTTATACCCGTACCCGTGATTGTTTTGAAGATTTTGTCCAAGTGTTATCACAAGTTGACGTTTTATTATTGCTAGATGTTTATTCGGCAGGTGAAAAACCCATTGCAGGTGCAGATAGTCGCACCTTAGCAAGAAGTATTCGGGCGCGTGGTTTGGTCGAACCGATGTTTATTGAAAAAATGGAAGACTTACCCAGTTTGTTAAAAACGATTTTGCAGCCGAATGATGTGTTGTTGACACAAGGCGCAGGAACAGTGGGTGCAATCGCGATAGAGTTAGCTCAAAACGCTTTATATCTCTGAACTGACGCATCAGTTTTATTAGTAATGAATCGAGTGTAAGAAAAGATGAATTTAACATCAATGAATTTTGGACGTGTTGCTGTCTTGTTGGGTGGTACTTCCTTTGAAAGAGAAATTTCGTTAATTAGTGGTCAAGCGGTACTCGCCGCCTTGCAGGCCGCAGGTGTCAATGCCGACGCATTTGATCCTGCCGAACGTCCCATTAGCGACATTAAACAGTATGACCGTGCATTTATTGTCTTGCATGGTCGTGGTGGCGAGGATGGTACGATGCAAGGTGCACTTGAATTGTTGAATGTGCCTTATACTGGCAGTGGCGTTTTAGCGTCCGCATTGGGCATGGATAAAACACGCACGAAACAATTATGGTTAGGTTGTGGTGTGCCGACACCTACCTATGCTCGTTTAACAGCAACCACAGATTTTGCCCAAGTCGTTCAGGAGTTAGGTTTGCCATTAATGGTTAAACCAACGCACGAAGGCTCAAGTATTGGTATGCGGAAGGTTGAACGTCTTGAAGACTTGCAACCTGCTTATGAGTTTGCAGCTCAGTATGATCGTGACATTATTGCCGAAACATGGATTACAGGACTTGAATATACCGTGGTGATTTTGGCAGGAAAAGCCTTGCCTGTGATTCGTTTACAGCCGCATCAAAGTCACGGTTTTTATGATTTTGATGCGAAATATAAAGCGGATGACACACAATATTTATGCCCTTGCGGCTTGAGTGAAGCGGATGAGCAACGATTACAAGCCATTGCGCTGAACGCATTTGAGATGGTCGGTGCGTCGGGTTGGGGACGTATTGATGCGATGCAAGACGAGCAAGGCAATTTTTGGTTGCTGGAAGTCAATACTGTGCCGGGCATGACCGATCATTCGTTAGTGCCAATGGCTGCGCGTGCCGCAGGTTTAGATTTTCAAACCTTGGTATTAACGATATTGGCGCAAACATTACACCAAGTGGCATAATCATTGCCTATAGGAAAGATTTTGATGTCATCGCGGGTATCCACTCAACAGACAGTACAGACGCGCCCTGATTACCAGCGTAATTTACGCTTGTTGTGGCGTGTGTTAAGTTTTGTCTGGTTGGTCGTCGGCTTGGCTGTGGTAGGGTGGGGCGTATTAGGCTTAGTTTCTGAGCTCCAACATAAAGCGCCATTGGCCATTATTACCGTCGAAGGTGATATTAGTCCTGCTGATCGAGATTTATTAGCCTTGCGTTTAAGACCTGTCGTACAGGGAAGTTATTTTAGTACGGACTTAGTCGCTATTCGTGATGCGGTTTTAGCCTCACCGTGGGTTGAGAGCATGTCCGTACAACGGCGTTGGCCTGATGGCATACGGGTATTGGTGATAGAGAAAAAAGCCGTTGCTCGTTGGGGAGATAAAGGTTTTGTCAGTGCGAGGGGTGAAGTATTTCATCCTAAAGACGGGCATGTTGGTGCTGATTTGCCGCTATTGTTTGGGCCTGTTGGTAAAACAGCATATGTCATGGAGCAATACCGAGCGTTTAATGACCGTTTTCGGGTCTTAAATTTACGCGTTGTTGAATTACATCTGACAGAGCGACGGACGTGGTTTATTAAATTTGATACGGGATTGCAGCTAATCCTTGATCCAAATCAAATCAACGATAAACTGCAACGCTTTTTGACGTTATATACGCGTGAGTTAAGTCCTTACGCGGATCGTATCGCTAGTATTGATTTGCGTTACCGCAATGGTCTTGCGGTCGCTTGGAAAGAGGGACAGGCTGTGCCTGTCAGTAATAATCAGCTGCAAAAGTTACAATAGGTTATGACATGATAGATGCCGATAATTTCATTGTTGCTTTAGATGTTGGGACATCTAAAGTTATTGCGTTGATTGCCCAAATCACGGCTGACCGTGAATTGGATGTCATTGGCGTGGGTAAAAGCCCGTGTACAGGTTTAAAGCGAGGCATGGTTGTTGATATTGAAGAAACGACCAAAGCGATCAGTGCCGCCATTAAAGAAGCGGAAAACATGGCCAGTTGCCGTGTGCACTCGGCTTTTGTTGGGATTGCGGGCAATCATATTGCCAGTCGTAATCTACAAGGCGTGATTCATATTCGTGATGGTGAAGTGTCCTTAGATGACATGGAACGGGTCTTAGAAAATGCCAAAACAGGTGCAGTCTTACCCGACCAAAAAGTGCTACATATTATTCCGCAGGAGTTTAGTGTCGATGGCCAGTACGAAATCCGTAATCCATTAGGTATGTCGGGTGTACGTTTAGAAGGCCATTATCACTTAATCACCTGTGGTTTAAGTGCGTTACAAAACTTAGAAAAATGTGTGCAAGGGTGTAAAATTGGCGTTGACGATGTCATTTTAGAACCCGTTGCCGCCGCTAATGCGGTATTAACCGAAGATGAAAAAACCTTGGGCGTGTGCTTGATTGATATTGGCGCAGGCACGAGTGATATCGCCGTCTATACGCATGGCGCATTACGTTATACTGAAATTGTTTCTGTCGGTGGTGATCATGTCACTAATGATATTGCTCATGTCTTACGTACGCCGTTGGCGGAAGCAGAGCAGTTAAAAGTGAAACAAGCCTGTGCGCAGTCCATTTCGGTGAAGCGTGAAGAGTATATTAATGTTCCCAGTACAGGAGACAGAGCGCATCGTAAACTAGAGCGTCATGTCCTCGCATCTATTGTTGAAGCGCGTTATGGTGAGTTGTTTGAATATATTCGCGACCAATTAAAAGCCACAGGTCTTATTGATTATTTGAGTGCAGGCGTTGTTTTAACAGGTGGCGCGGCACGAATAGAAGGTGCGGTTGCGTTAGCAGAAGGTATTTTTGGTCTGCAAGTCAGATTAGGCGTGCCAAATATTAGAGACCAAAATAATGGTGAAATAGTCAGAAATCCACTCTACGCCACCAGTGTAGGGTTGCTAATGTCAGGCAGAGATAAAATGCTTGAAAGGCGAGTGGTACCGACCAAACGTCCTAAAACATTAGCGGGAGCAGAAGGAATCGTGCAGAGATTACGCGCATGGTTAGAAAAATACTTCTAATACGTGCAGTTCAGGATTGACGCATTGCGCGTAAGTCCTAAGGTAAAGTGTGTGAAATTTACGCAACATACAGTTTTATGTATTTTCAAGCAGTAAGCACTCCGATAAGAGCGTATGCTTGGAAAAGACAAAATATCTGCGTAAGTTATAATATTAGCAGAATGATTATTCTTGGGCAGGAGAAATCAAATGGGTGTTTTTAAGTTCGCAGACGAACAACAAAGTCAAAATAGACACAATGGACCCGTGATTAAGGTCTTTGGTATTGGTGGCGGCGGTAGCAATGCCGTAGAACACATGGTGCAAAGTCATTTGTATGGTGTGGAATTTATTTGCGCTAATACCGACATGCAAGCACTGGGCAAAATGAGTTCACCGACTTCTGTGCAATTAGGCGCAGAGTTAACGCGTGGCTTAGGTGCAGGCACCAACCCAGAAGTGGGTCGTCAAGCGGCATTAGAAACGCGCGAGCAAATTATTGAAGCCTTAAAAGGCGCAGATATGGCATTTATCACCGCAGGTATGGGCGGTGGTACAGGGACGGGCGCAGCGCCTGTGATTGCTGAAGTTGCTCGTGAAATGGGTATTTTAACGGTTGGTGTTGTGACACGGCCTTTCCCGTTTGAACGTCGCGATTTATTAGCGGAACAAGGTATTGAAGAATTATCGCAACATGTTGATTCATTAATTACGATTCCGAATGCCAAACTATTAAAAGTGTATGGTAATAAAATTTCGTTAATTGAAGCCTTTAAAAAAGCCAACAACGTATTGTTTGAAGCCGTTCGTGGTATTTCCGACATGATTACCCGTCCCGGTATGATTAACTTGGACTTTGCCGATGTGCGTAATGCCATGCATAATCGCGGTTTGGCCATGATGGGTACAGGCGTTGCGTCAGGCACAGATCGTGCGCGTGAAGCGACGATTAAAGCGATCAATAGCCCATTGTTGGACGATATTCGCTTAGAGGGCGCAACAGGCTTGTTGGTGTCTATTGCGGGTAATGAAGACTTAGGTCTTGAAGAATACACGACTGTTGGTGAAATCGTTGAGCCATTGGCTGCTCAAGGTGTTGCCATTAAAATCGGCATGATTGTTGATCCTGATATTGGTGATGATATTCGGGTAACCGTTGTGGCAACGGGTTTAGTGAAAGCGCAACAAGCACCCACAGCAGGCGCACAAGCAACGGCAACGGCATCACGTCCGCGCCCACCTTTAGGTATGCAACCTGCCGCTGCACCCACACGTAATTATGATGACTTTGATACGCCATCGGTGTTGAAAAAGCAGCAAGCACCCGTTGCAGCAGCTCCAACCAAACCTGCTGAAACGGCAAAATCTGACTTTTTGAATATCCCTTCGTTTTTACGTCGCCAACAAAGCGAGTAATCACCATGAATGTTTCAGGGTGATTAAAAAACGCCCTGAAACAGACAGTTCTTGCACAAATGCGAAAAGATGTTAGTATGCGATATTAACTCTGAAACATTTTGTCACAATAATGCTCCGACAACGTACGCTCAAAAACACCATTCGCGCGACAGGTATTGGTCTTCATAGTGGCCAGAAGGTCTATTTGACTTTAAAACCCAATGAAATTGATAGCGGAATTGTGTTTCGTCGTACTGATTTAGATGTTGCGGTGGATGTTCCTGCTAATGCCTTGCTGGTTAATGAAACGACGATGTCGTCGAATTTGATTAAAGACGGCGTGAAAATTGGCACTGTAGAACATTTAATGTCAGCATTGGCGGGCTTAGGTGTTGATAATGCGTTGATTGAAGTCAGTTCGCCTGAAATCCCGATTATGGATGGGAGTGCAGGGCCGTTTGTGTTTTTATTACAAGCCGCAGGCATTATCGAACAACACGCACCGAAAAAGCTTGTCCGTATCATCAAACCGATTGAAGTGCGAGACGGCGATAAAATTGCTGCTTTTCTGCCTTATGATGGTTTTCGTGTCACGTTTACCATTGATTTTGACCATCCTGCCTTTTTAGCCGACCATAAAACCGCCTGTGTCGACTTTTCTACCACTGCCTATGTTAAAGAAGTCAGTCAAGCGCGTACCTTTGGTTTTATGCGTGATATTGAGTATTTACAATCGCGTAATTTAGCCAAAGGCGGTAGTTTAGATAATGCTATTGTCTTAAATGACGAAGGCGTGATGAATAAAGATGGTTTGCGCTACGAAGACGAGTTCGTTCGCCATAAAATCCTCGATGCGATTGGTGATTTATACATTTTAGGCCATAGCATTATTGGTGAGTTCCAAGGCTACAAATCAGGTCATGCTCTCAATAATCAGCTCCTCAGAGCACTATTAGCACAGCCCGATGCATGGGAAATTGTGACATTTAGTGACGAAGAACTCGCGCCCATTGCTTATATCAAAGCACATCCACCTAAAGATATTCATTAAATCAAATAGTTAACTACATTTCTTCGTGTGATGTCATAACATCGCTACGTTGTCGGCTTGTCTGACGATTCTCTTGCTAATTGACGTAAAGCTTCGCTAAGCTCCACATCGGCAATAGCGTCGGCTGTTTCTAACAATAATGCTCTGACATGTGAGGACAGTGGCGGCAGTGGTTTGTGCTGCACACGATTCACATGAATGGGGTCTTCTAGCAGAATTTGGATGCGTTTTAAGTCGCTAAAAGTTGGATGTTGGCGCAATTGTTGCAAATAATGAGATTGAAGATAGCGCAACTGCCCTAATAAGGCATTGTTATGCGTCTGTAGTGTCAAGACACCGTCTTTATAGGCGGTGACCCGACATTGATCTTTAATAGCCGTTAACTGCTCCGCCATGATGGTGTTGAGTTTGGCTAAATAGTGGGCTTGTGCTTTCAGTTGTTGAATGAGTGGTGAAGAGCTAACTTCTTTACTGCGAGGAACATGATCTGAATGCATAACAAGCCTTTGGGGAGTCGGTCTGTAAAAAGGCTACTCTGCTAATGACTGAGATGCAAGGAGCAGTATCAGTCCAAATAACACACGTCAGGATTGACGCAATGTTTAGCATACTTATTGTTGACGCGGTATGGTTGTCTTTAAGCGCTAAATGGTTGTTTGCGTGAATGTCCTAGCGTGTTGGAGATAACATGATGAAACTTCCTTTATGGCAGCATTACGCGAAACGCCCATTAACGTTACGCTTAACGCCATCCACCATTGCCTCCTTTGTGGGAGCAGTGAGTTTAATATCCATTACAGGACTGTCGGTTGGTTATGTCGTGGGTGCTAAAACAAGTGAAGCCCAACCTGTCACTGTCGTTCATCCCGTAGCGACTGTGACCGCAGATCAGCAACAAGCTCAGCAATTAAAAGCCATGAATGAACGCATGGCCGAAATGCAAGCACGGTTATTACGCCTAGATGCCCTTGGTCAGCACATGGCCGAAAACGCCCACATCAATAGCCAAGAATTTGAGCTGAACAGTGGTGTTGATAACAAAGGTGCGAAAGGTGGTCCCTTAGTGAGTGAACTTTCGATGTTAGGTGATGGCAATATAAATGTCCGCCTGCAAGAGTTATCACAATTGATGGAGCAAAAAGAAGCCCAGCTTCAAGCGTTAGATAGTGTGCTGATGAGCAAACGTCTGCAAAATAACAGCAACTACTTAGCGAATCTGCCCGTGCGTAAAGGCGCGATTACTTCCACGTTTGGCTATCGTACTGATCCTTTTACAGGCCATGCAGCATTTCATGCGGGTATGGATTTTTCGGGTGCTCAAGGGACAGATATTTATACTGTCGCCTCCGGTGTTGTCAGCTTTGCGGGTATTAAAAATGGTTATGGCAACGTCATTGAAGTCAATCATGGTAATGGCTATGTGACGCGTTATGCTCATGCTCAAAGTTTGGTGGCAAAAGTGGGTGATATGGTTGCTAAAGACCAATTAATTGCTTACATGGGCTCTACAGGCCGTTCGACAGGGACTCATTTACATTATGAAGTCATCGAAAACGGTAAACAAATTGACCCTGCTACTTATGTTAATTTGGCGATGAAAAGTCGTTGAGTTAATTTCTTGCGCTCCCCCAATGTTCAGCGCTTGGGGGAGTTGTCTCGTTAAAAGTCATGAAACTCCATCAAAATTCGTCTAAATAAACACCACCACGCTAAGTTGACGACATTTCATCTCTCAAAGTCGACACTTTAACGAATCTGCCATTTTTTCCGTGCCTAAATTCAAGGTAGAATGCGTGCGATTTTTATTAATAAGATTTATGTGCGTGGGTTATCAGTGCATAAATTAAGAATACCAATTTTTTAAGACTTACCCGTCATTTTAAGTAAGTCATGTTTTTACAGGCTTGTCTTTTGTCATCATTGCCCCCATTTGCAAGTGAATGGCACGGTCAGCCGAAATTTTAAGATGAGTGGCTTTAATATGTTTGCACGCCTGATGAGTGGAATATTTGGAACGAAGAATGAGCGCGAGTTAAAGCGGATGCAAAAAGTGGTTGTTGCCATTAATGCGCTAGAACCCAGTATTCAAGCTTTAGACGATGCAGCACTCGCCGCCAAGACTGAAGAGTTTCGTACTCGTTTTGCCAAAGGTGAAACCTTAGATCAATTATTACCAGAAGCGTTTGCGGTGTGTCGTGAAGCTGCCAGTCGGGTGATGGGAATGCGTCATTATGACGTTCAGCTCATTGGTGGTATCACCTTGCATGAAGGCAGAATTGCCGAAATGCGTACAGGTGAAGGTAAAACGCTGATGGCTACGTTGGCCTCCTACTTAAATGCGTTGAGTGGTCATGGCGTACACATTATCACCGTCAATGATTATTTGGCAGGTCGTGATGCGGAGTTAAACCGTCCTTTGTTTGAAGCACTGGGCTTAAAAGTTGGTGTTATTCGCTCTATGCAATCGCCTGATGATAAACATCAAGCCTATGCCGCCGATATTACTTACGGCACCAACAATGAGTTTGGTTTTGATTATCTGCGCGATAACATGGCATTTCGTTTAGAAGAAAAACATCAACGTGGTTTGGCATTTGCCATTATCGATGAAGTTGACTCTATTTTAATTGATGAAGCACGTACACCGCTGATTATTTCAGGAGCAATGGAAGGTTCATCGCGTTTATACGAGCAAGTCAACACCATTCCCTCGCACTTAGTCGCACAAAAAGAAGAAAAAGAGCCTGATGGCGGTGATTATTGGGTTGATGAAAAACAGCGTCAAATTGAACTGTCAGAAACAGGTTATGACCACGTCGAAAAACTGCTCATCGAAATGGGCTTATTGGCCGAAGGAGATAGTTTATATTCCGCCAGTAAATTAGGTTTATTACATCACGTTCATTCGGCGTTAAAAGCCCATATTTTGTTCCAACGTGATGTTCATTACATTATTCAAGATGATGAAGTCGTCATTGTTGATGAGCATACAGGCCGTACTATGCCCGGTCGTCGTTGGTCTGAAGGTTTGCATCAAGCCGTTGAAGCCAAAGAACACGTCAATGTCCAAAGTGAAAACCAAACGTTGGCAACTACTACTTTCCAAAATTACTTCCGTTTGTACCATAAATTGTCGGGTATGACGGGTACTGCTGATACCGAAGCGCCTGAATTTCATCAAATCTATGGCTTGGATGTGGTCGTTATTCCGACGCACAACCCGATGGTTCGTCAAGACTTAGAAGACTTAATCTTTTTAAGTAAAGAAGAAAAGTTTGAAGCCATTATTGTCGATATTAAAAAGTGTATCGAAACGGGCGCGCCTGTGTTGGTCGGTACAGCGACCATTGAAACCAGTGAGTATCTCTCAGGTTTGCTGAATAAAGAAAAAATCGCCCATCAAGTCTTGAATGCTAAATTCCATGCTCAAGAAGCCGATATTATTTCGCAAGCAGGTAGCCCCAATGCGGTAACTATTGCCACTAACATGGCAGGTCGTGGTACGGATATTGTCTTGGGTGGTAACTGGAAAGCGCAATTAGCAAAAATTCAGAATCCAACTCTAGAACAAATCGACACCTTAAAAACGCAATGGGAAAAAGATAACGCTGCCGTGTTAGCGTCGGGTGGTTTGCATATTATTGGTACAGAACGCCATGAGTCACGCCGTATTGATAACCAATTGCGTGGTCGTTCGGGTCGTCAAGGTGATCCGGGTTTAAGTCGTTTTTACTTGTCTTTAGAAGACGATTTAATGCGGATTTTTGCCAGTGACAACGTGCGTAATATGATGCGTAAATTGGGCATGCAAAAAGGCGAGGCGATAGAACATCGTTGGGTTTCCCGTTCGATTGAAGGCGCGCAACGTAAAGTAGAAGCTCGTAACTTCGATATTCGTAAAAACCTATTGAAATATGATGATGTGGCCAACGAACAACGTCGAGCCATTTATGGTCAACGTGACGATGTGTTAGCTGCCGAAAGTTTGGCTGAAAGCTTTGAAGCGATGTATGAAGATGTCGTCAGTACCATGATGACCGAGTTCATTCCGCCACAAAGTATTGAAGAGCAATGGGATGTTGCAGGCTTTGAAAAAGCACTCAAAGCTGATTTTGATATGGATATTCCTGCTCAACAATGGTTGGATGAAGATAGTCATTTAGAAGAAGTCGGTCTGCGTGCCAAAGTAGCTGCTGCTGCTCGTGAAGCCTATAAAGCGCATCGCGCTAATATGGGCGATGACATTGCCAATATGATTGAAAAGCAAATCATGTTGCAAGTGTTGGATCGTCATTGGAAAGAGCATTTAGCAGCGATGGATTATTTACGTCAAGGTATTCATTTACGTGGTTATGCGCAAAAGAATCCTGAGCAAGAATACAAACGTGAATCCTTCGAACTGTTTCAACAATTGTTAGGTGCGGTAAAACTAGAAGTTGTACAGTCGGTTGCCCGTATTCATGTGCCTACAGAAGCAGAAATTGCTGCAATGGAAGCGCAACAAGCCGCCGAAGCTGCTGCGATGAATATGCACTTTGAACATGAGCAATTAACGGGTTTACCAGAAGAGGCTCATGTCCCCACGGAAACGGACGACGGTGAACCCAAAGCCAATGCTAACCCTTATGCCAATCAATACGTCGGTCGGAATGATCCTTGTCCGTGTGGTTCAGGCAAAAAGTATAAGCAATGTCATGGTCAGTTAGCGTAGTGTTGATTTAATGTGTTGATAATATCCCCCATTATTGGGGGATTTTTTTATGATTGATGATGAGGAGTATTCAAAATGGCCGTTGGTGATTTAACTATGCCCACCATGCACCCCGTAAAAGGTGTGCGTATTGGTATTGCGGAAGCTTACATTCGTTATAAAAATCGTCGTGACTTGGTGGTGTTTGAATTAGCACCACAAGCAACAACGGCGGCTGTTTTTACCACCAATGCTTTTTGTGCCGCTCCTGTTCATGTTGCGCGTGCCAATATGGCAACAACATCGGCGCGTTATCTCGTTATTAATACGGGTAATGCCAATGCAGGCACAGGCACAACAGGCATGACCAATGCCGAGCGTAGTTGTGCGGCGCTTGCTGAATTGGCGGGCGTAGCTCCTGAAGCGGTATTGCCGTTTTCAACGGGTGTGATTGGTGAGCAATTACCGATTGCCAAACTCGAAGCAGGTTTGCCTGCTGCTTTAGCCGCCTTAGAAACCGATAATTGGGTCGCCGCTGCCAGTGGCATTATGACAACGGATACCTTGCCTAAAGGTGCAAGCGAACAGTTTACCGTCGATGGTATTACCTACACCATCACAGGTATTTCTAAAGGTGCAGGCATGATTCGCCCCAATATGGCGACCATGTTGGGCTATGTAGCGACCGATGCGGCGGTTGATAGTGCATTTTTACAGGCGTTATTGCGTGATGTGACCGAGCAATCCTTTAACCGCATTACCATTGATGGTGATACCTCAACGAATGATGCATGTGTGTTAATTGCCACCGGTGCAGTAGGAAACGAGCCATTAAGCTCAAAAACTGACCCTTTGTTCGCCCCATTTTATGCAGCTCTCCAACGCACGTTCTTGCGTTTAGCGCAATTGATTGTCCGTGATGGCGAAGGCGCAACGAAATTTATGACGGTACGTGTTGAAGGCGGTGGCAATACGCAAGAGTGTTGTGATGTCGCTTATGCCGTGGCTCATTCACCATTAATTAAAACCGCTTTTTTTGCTTCTGATCCCAATTGGGGGCGTATTTTAGCGGCGATTGGCCGTAGTGGTGTGCCCAACCTTGATGTCAGCAAAATCAACGTCTATTTAGATGATGTGTGTATTTGCGAAAATGGCGGTGCGGCGGTTTCTTATCGTGAGGAATTGGGTTCGGCGGTGATGAAACAGCCTGAAATTACCATTCGTATTGTTTTAGGTCGTGGTGAGGCCAACGATACAGTGTGGACATGTGACTTGTCGTATGATTATGTCAAGATTAATGCCGATTATCGGTCTTAAACTGTCATCCTGTAGGGGCGAATTTATTCGCCTTTCACACAAACATTGGCGAATAAACTCGCCCCTACAATAATAAGATTCATTAATAACGAAACAGGCGAATATACTTCTCTTTGAATAGAAAAAAGACCACGCACTTGTTAGTCATTACATGAGTGAGATATGAGTTATGTACATGAAAAATTCAAACATGAATCACCGCATACTAAGTGGTTGCTTGGCACTGATGTTGTTTACGCCAACTTGCTATGCGGAAATATTTAAATGGGTCGATAGCAATGGTCGGACGCATTACTCTGAAAATGAAAAAGAAGCTGGAGCGGCTAAAGCAGAAAAGATTAAGGTTGTGTCTCCAGCATCATCAGCAAGCGTGCCACCTGCACAGTCTTGGTCTGAACAAGTCAAACAATTAGATAAACGTCAGCTAGAAAAACCCAAACCTACAGCAGTCGTCAAGCCAAAGCCGAAGCCAAAAGCACTCTCTGACGGAACATCGGATGGTACGGACGCATCTCGATGTAGGCTTGCTCGCGATGTCATTAGTGGTGCTGTAGTACACCCAAATGGAGCTCCAACAGATCAATACGATAGAGATACCGCTCAAAATGATATTCGATCTTATTGTCACTAGGTCTTAGACGACCATAATGGCACTCTGTATGATCCGATGGCTACTTTATTTTGAGACAGATTGTTCATGTTTAATCTGCCCTTGACGCTCTCATCTTTCATGTCTAATCTAGTCTGACTAGACAGACTAATTGGGTGAATGATGTCAACATGGCAATTACAACAGGCGAAAAGCCATTTAAGTGAAGTGGTCAAATTAGCCATTCAGCATGAGCCGCAACATATTACGGTTCGTGGCCAACCTGCCGTTGTTATGTTGGCTTATAGCGATTATGTGCGTTTAACACAGCCAAAACCGCGCTTTGCCGATTTTATGCGCCAATCGCCCTTATTAGAAGAAGACCTATTGATGGTGCGTGATAACTCACTGACCCGCGAGTTGGATTTATGAGCTATTTGTTAGACACTAACGTCTTGTCAGAAATGGTGCGCAAAGAGCCAAATGAACGCGTATTACAATGGTTTGATAAAACACCCGACCAATTATTGTATGTCAGCGTGTTAACGATAGGCGAAATTCGCAAAGGCGTTGAAGTCATCACCGATACTATGCGCCGCGAACGTGTGCGTATTTGGCTAGAAAAAGACCTGCCAATGTGGTTTGGTGAGCGTATTTTACCCATAGATATAGACGTTGCCGATGAGTGGGGGCGACTATGTGCACAAGTGGGACGGCCATTACCTGCTATTGATAGTTTGTTAGCCGCAACTGCATTGCATCATAAGTTGCGTTTAGTGACCCGTAATACCAAGGATTTTAATTATCCCTCATTAGTGCTAATCAATCCGTGGGAAAGCCAATAACTATGCTTAACGTCGTCGCCGCAGTCATCCATAATCCTCAAGATCAAATTCTTATTGCGCAACGGCCATTGCATAAACATCAAGGCGGCTTGTGGGAGTTTTCGGGTGGCAAAATAGATGACGGCGAAACCGCAGCCCAAGCCTTAGTCCGCGAGCTACAAGAAGAATTAGGCATTACCGCCACACAATATCGGCCCTTATTAACAGTCGAACATCATTACTCTGATAAATCCGTCCGCTTGCAAATTTTTAGAGTGACGGCTTTTGATGGCGAGGCGCATGGGGCAGAAGGGCAGCCAACGGTGTGGGTGAGTCCTCAAGACTTAAAAAACTATTCATTTCCAGCCGCCAATATCCCCATTCTTAAAGCAGCAGTATTGCCTGATGTGTATTACATCACGCCCGAACCACACGAAGTTGATGGTGATGTATTGGCATGGTTACAACCACGAATTCAAGCAGGAATGTGGCTAGTATTACGCGCTAAATCTTTGTCTAAAAATGATTATTTTGGCTTGGCGCAGCAAGTTGCCACCTTGTGTCAACAACGACAAGCTTCGTTGTTGTTACATCATCACGTTGATTTATTAGATCGTGTGCCGACAGCAATTGGCGTACACGTTCCGTTTGCTCTCGCTTCTGTGTCAACCAAAATACTCACTCAACATAATTACCTTGTCATTTCAACGCATAACGCCGAAGAACTAGAGCAAGCATGGCAATGGGGCGCAGATTTTGTCACCTTGTCACCTGTGCAACAGACGCTATCTCACCCCGAACAGGCGGCAATGGGTTGGTCAAACTTTCAGTTATTGGTGCAACAGGCCAAATTGCCTGTTTATGCTTTGGGAGGAATGACGCAGCAAAATATAACGCAAACTCAACAATTGGGCGCGCAAGGCGTGGCGGGCATACGGGGCTTGTTTGAAGGTTCACGCTAAAAAATTGGGTTTCACTCTGCTATCTGCTATGTTTAATGCTAAGAAATAGAATTTAACAGGAGTAGAAACGCGATGGGTGGTTTAATCTTTTTAGGCCTGATTGGTGCGGTTATTTTTTTTGCTGTTAGCGTCTATAACGGGCTAGTGACGTTACGCAATCATTTCAAAAATGCCTTTTCGCAAATAGATGTACAGTTACAACGTCGTTATGAGTTGATTCCCAATTTAGTCGAAGCCGTAAAAGCCTATTTAGGCCATGAAAAAGAAACGTTAACGCAAGTCATAGCCGCACGTAATCAAGCGGCGAGTTTAGAAAAAACCTTAGCGCAAAATGCAGGCAACGCCGAAGCAATGGCAAAGTTTGCCCAAGCGGAAGGGGTGCTTTCAGGTGCATTAGGCAAGTTAATGATGGTGTCAGAAGCCTATCCTGACTTAAAAGCCAACACTACCATTCAAAATTTAATGGAAGAATTAAAAACCACCGAAAATCGGGTCGGTTTTGCTCGCCAAGCCTTTAACGATGCGGTGATGGTGTACAACATTGAGCGTGAGAAGTTTCCCAATAGTTTAGTCGCTGCTTTTGGCAATTTTCAACAAGCATTGCCTTTAGAGATTTCTCATGTTGAGGCGCGAGAGCCTGTCAGGATTAGCTTTTAGAGTTGAACATATAGATGGACTTTTTTAGCCGTCAAGATGCCGCTCGTCGGGCAACCGTGCGTTTGGTTGTTTATTTTATTGTGGCTGTGGCCTTGATTTTTCAGGGTGTTAACTCACTGCTTTATTTATTGGCGGTGAGTGCATCTTATGATAGGGGTAGCGGGTCGTTGTTATGGCACGCATGGTCACCACAAGCACTGATGGGTACGCTGATTCTGGTTGGTGGCGGTAGTTTATTGGAGTGGTTGCGACTGCGTGAAGGTGGCAAAGCGGTAGCAGAAATTATGGGCGCACGGCAAATTGATTTCGCTACCCGTCACCCTTTAGAGCGTCAACTGTTAAATGTCATTGAAGAAATGTCGATTGCTTCGGGAATATCTCCCCCCATCACCTATGTTTTAGATCACGAACTGGCGGTAAATGCCTTTGTTGCGGGTTATGACTCATCACAAAGTATTTTAGTGGTGACACAAGGTACATTAGAACAACTCTCACGAGAGGAACTACAAGGTGTTATTGGTCACGAGTTTAGCCATATTTTAAATGGCGATATGCGCCTGAATATGCGTTTATTGGCTATTTTGGCGGGTATCTTAGCTATTGGCCAAATGGGTGGCTTTTTAATGCGCTCCGTATCTCAAACCAGTCATCGTTCACGCAATAAAGATCGTAATAGTACTGTACCTGCGATATTTGTTTTTGGTTTAGGCTTGTGGTTGATTGGCTATATAGGCTTGTTTTTTGGTCGTTTGATTAAAGCGGCTGTCTCGCGTGAGCGCGAAAGATTAGCCGATGCCGCCAGTGTGCAATTTACCCGTTATCCTGATGGTTTGGCGGGAGCATTATATAAAATCTCGCTGAATGGTTCGCACTTAGCCAATCTTCATGCCGAAGAAATGAGTCATATGTGTTTTGGTGAAAGTTTGGCTTTTAGTCAACTTTTTGCCACACATCCACCGATCGACGAGCGTATTAAAGCCATTGCCCCGACGTTTTTAACCCGCGTTAAATATAAGAAAAATCCTCCGCCTAATACCTCCGTGAATGACGCATCACGCGCTGAACTCAGCGAATTGATGACAGGTTTTTCGCCGACACAACACGCGAAAACGCCAATAGTTGCTAATCCACCTGTTGCTAAAGTCGATACAGGCCAAGCCATTGAATATGAATCTGTGGCTTGGCCTGTAGCACAAACACCTAGCGCATCAAGCCCACTCATAAGTTCGCGTGTAGGTGATGTGACTATCGCTGATTTACAGTCGGCTCAACGCTTGCATCAAAAAATTCCTGTAGAAGTATCTCGCGCTTTACAAAGCACTACAGGGGCAAAAGCAGTGCTGTTTGCGTTGATTGCCACCCATCAAAAAACTTTTGCCAATACCATTAAAGAGTTTTTTGTCGAGCAACAAACCTTTGCGCTGTGGGTGCAACAGTTATCGGAGCAATTACAAACTTTAGGTGAATGTTTTGCTTTGCCGATTGTCGATTTAGCACTACTGCGTTTAAGCATTTTAGATGCCAAAGCCGCCAATGAATTTCTCGTCGAATTACGTCGTTTTGTCTTGTTGAATGATGAGGTATCGGTATTGGAGTTTTCCTTGCTGAAAATCATTGAGCAACACATTCAGCCCACACCAGTGGTGTTTAAAAGCCAAGCGATTGATAAGCTGTCATACGCAGTGGCGCAGTTGGTTGCGACGTTATTGCAGTATGGCGCACATCCGCTAGCACAAAGAGCGGTGGTTTATCAGCAGTTATTAGCCCCTATTTTTACTATCGTTCCGCCGATACCCAATGATGAACGCTTAACGCTGAAAGAGTTAGACCGCGCATTACGGCAGTTTCGCTATTTGACCGCCGATGGCAAAAAAACGGTGATTAACTTGGTGGCGACAACCATTCAAAGTGATGGTGTTTTGCATTTGGCCGAATATGAGTTGTTACGGGCAATTGCGGCGTTATTGTCTTGTCCATTGCCGTTATTGCAGCTAGAACGGGTTGTGTCTGAGCCTGAATGATTTTTGTAAGATGGGTGAAGTGCAAATTGCAAAGCAGAAGTTTGCGGGTAACTAAGTTGTGCAGACCAACAGGGCGGAGGAGTTTACCTTGTTGGTTTTACCGCTCACACTACCATATATCGGGCTTGATAATCGCAGTACTGGGTATTTTAGCGGGAAGCTGAGAGTTGGCTAAATGAATTTGACTCAAGGCTTTTGACCAGTCGGCGTATTGATTTAAGTCTTTAGATACGGATCTTGCGCTTTCACTTCGGATCGGTGTGACCAACCCTAATCTAATATGTGGCGTATATTGCTTAATGCTAACAAATGCAGAGGTTAAGTCTGAATCATTACTGCATAAAACGATTTGTTCACAACGATTAGTTAATGCACTGACAACCATATCAACAGCCATGTTTACGTCACTTTGTTTTTCTTCAAAACGGTAAACTTGTACTTTGTCTACGGTTGGAGCTTCTGCAATTGGCTTTACTAAGCGAGAAAATGGCGTGGCTGCTACCATTTTTCCTTCAATAATCGTGACTTTGTGCGGTTGATGTTTGCGTAAGGCTTGTAGATACGTTCTTTGTCGCTTGGGCGAATCTACATCATCACTCATACGCGCTAAGACGGGGGCGGTGTAATAACGAACTTCTAAGACATTAGCATTTTGTAAAACATGATGTTGAAACAGGGTATATAAATCGAGCCATTTGTAAGGGCTGCGTCTTAATAGTCCGTAATATAAGTTATAACCATCAATAAAAACGATAGTCTTCATTTTTGCATCCTTCAAAAATGACAAAACCGCCGTAGGGCGGTCTGTCGCCCCAAGAGCATGTACGCTAAACGCAACGGTCAAGGGGGGAGTCGTGCCCTGATTATAGACCGTATCGTTATTTTTGTGAATTGCTAAAACGTCGCTTGTTAAAGGTGTCTTTAAATATTGAATATTTGTTGCTTGGGCTTGAGTAGCCATGTTTGATAATCCCCACGATTAAAGTTTCAGCACGATTTGCGGTGTTCTGCGGCTGGACTGTGTGAGGTATTGTGTTAAAAAACTTGGAGCATTTGAGGGTAAAATAGGAGGTGCTAATTTCACCCAAATTTTTCTCTAGGTTTTAAACCCATCTGTTCTCTCTGCTTACGTGCTTCTACTTTTAAAATACGAAGTCGGTCTTCGGCAACATAGCCAAATGCATCAAATAGAATTTCAAAGACTATAAAGTCGTTACTTGTCTCACTAAGAGTTGGAAGTCTTTTTAGATTGCTTCTAAACGCGAATACAACATTCTTTACAAAAAAATCCACTCTCAAGTTTTTATTTTTGCCTCTATTTCTGATACGACCTGTGTAAGGGTGTTCAGATAGTACTAACTCTGCATTTTTGGCAATTCGTGTAAGAGGCTCAACTAATTCGTGAAAATCTACATAGTTATTCAAGTGCTTAAATTCATGCCCATGAAACCCCAAAATAGAGTGTAAAGCATATTGGTTTACTGACTCGAACGTACCTTCAGTCACATATGGCTCTGAAAATATCTTGGCAATATAGCTACAATGCTTATTTATGTCGTATAATGATTTTAATTGTTTGCACTGTGTATTCATCTATTTCATCAAAAACGGTATCAGTGATAGAAAGATAACTGTTTACAGACTCAATAAAGCTACTTGTAGCTTGAGGGTTTGACAGGCGGTGCATGGACAGGCGGCGTGTGACTTCGTGAGCCTGTTGTTCGGTGAGTGAGTGCTGTCTTGTTGTCATTACGATGCGACCTTTAAAAACTATCATTTAACCTGAAAAAACTTCGTTTACAGCTTTTCCTTGGTATCAATTATTCTATGGTTTCTCTCTCGCTTTCGGAGGGTGATTTTAGATTTTTAATTTTGGCATCAGTAAGCATTGTTGGTATTTTCCGAAAGGATGTTTTCTATACCAGCAAAGTTACGCGGTTTAACATGTTCTATAATGGCCTGTCGAGGACAACAAAAAAGCCCAGAACATCACTGCTACTGGGCTTTGTGGCCGATAACGGCCTAGCGAATTTGGTTTTTTGGCATCGACAGGAATAAAATTAATCGACTAATACACTGTTTTATAACGATATTATTTTCGTGTTTTCCAATAAATACCAACAGAAGTACCAACAAAAATTTTTGCTACCCCCTTAAAAACGTACTTTTAAGGCTAAATGATTGCTGGTAATGCTTTGTTACTAAATGCCGTAACTATTTTTAGCGGTCAATTGTTATTGATAGTCTTGGGCTATTATTTCTGAGTTATTGATAGTTTTAATAAGTAAATTTCTTGTGGTTTCCTCATGGTCTGTTTTATATCAGCTTTCAAGTCTATTCTGTTTTTAGTTTGGTAGTTTATCAATTAGTTTGCCCATCATTGAGGCGATGTCATCCTTGCTATCTTCTTTTTTATCCATGAAGCCCATTAATTTAGCCTTGCTCATGGTGGCGGTAACGGCTGCCGAACATTGGGGTGTTTCTGAATTTAAGGCTTTTTGGCGAGCGTCTTCTAATTCCTGCAAAATATCATCAATGGTTAATTTATGCCGTTGGCGGTGTATGGCTTGCAAGTCTGCCAATAGTTTAATGACTTCGGGATGTTTCAATAATTGCGAGGCTTTACGGTTGATGGTATTGGCGTTCGCCTGTGTATCGTAGGCGCGTTTATACGCTTCTGAGGCGTTACCTGTTTCAATGTAAGCCTGTGCAAATAACTCTTGTTTAATCGTCATATCATGCAGCCTACTAGCCCTAAACTAGCCCTAATTATAAACCGTTTTAAGCTTTGTCATGGTCAAGACTCACAAACACCTTACGCCCACTGATACGCGCCCTAATGACGGCATTTAATAACGCCTCTCTTTTACTGGCGGCATCATCAAAGACTAATAGCATTGCATCGTAACTACTGCCAATGGCGAAAGCGTCAACACAATACCGACTATCCATGAAGGAACACGCCACACAATCAACCAAGTGATGAAACAGTTTTTTCTCATATCGATTGAGTAAGTCGTTTAGTTCGCTGACTGAGTAGGGCGCGTTTGCTATTGCGATGCGTCCAGTTTTGGACACATCAAAGCTCACACAATCGCGCATAGCTTCGGGCATGGGCTTGTACTGTGGTTTGACCCTGCAATGGCCATCATCGGTTAAATGCTCGCATTGTTGGCACTTAACCATGTGCGCGTATCTGTCCATACTCCAAGTCGGCGGCCTGTCCTCAATGTGAGGATGGATGATGTTTTCACCATTGGTGGATACCTCGCTTACTACAAAAGTTTCGTAGTGATCGTTGATTGCCAGTAAAGAGATAAGCTCTTGTTTGTGGGTTTTGATACTGGCTAATAAATCTTGTGAAGGCGGTACACCTTGCCAACGTACCCGTAAATTTTCCCCCTCTAAAGAAAGTAACAGGCCGTTATTTTTGGCAGTCGAAAGTAAGTCGGTTGCGGTACTCATAGCAATATCTCCCCGTGACAACCGTTTACTGTCTCGCCTATTGGGTTTTCATCCGCGACACCGTGACAAGCCTTATGTATCAAGGGTTCTAGCGTTTTTTCATCCGTGACATTATTACTTGTGTCGCGTTGGCTAAAGTCGCTGTAAGCATTGGTATCATTGGGTTGTCGCGGTGTCGCGTTGTGTGGGGGTGTCACACTAGGCATAGGCTTGTAACGGATGATCGCCTCATTGATTGGCTGTAACTCATATCCTTTTTTATGATCCTGTCCGATACGAATATCTTTAGGGCTGATTCCAAACTCTGACAACCGTTTACTGACTTGATGCGCGGTGATCGGCTTGCCCCTGTTCCAAGTTAACCATTGCTTGTCCTCATCTTGGCACAAGGCATCTAATAAATTGGCTGTGAATATCTTGGTCACACCCCTATCGTGAAAGACATCGGCAATGTCCATCAATAACTCAACATTGATACTAGGCGTTTCTTCTTCAATGCCTGATAGCTTGATAGCGGCGTGTTTGCACAGTCTAGGCCATTCACCCCCTGCCAGTTCTGCAACTGCCTGTAAGGGTTGCCAGTTATCGGCGGCGCGGTCGTTAATGCCTTCTATTCTTACTGGCCTTAATGCGCGGTATTGTTCGCTGTTGTCTTCATACCATCGTTTTAACTTTTGACGAATAACGGCGAATTCTGATTCATCGGTTAAGTGAATGTTTTCTACTGTTTCATTGACTAATTTACGGCGTAACTCAATGACGATAGAACGGTCGGTGAGTGTGTGGGCTATCTTGCCTATGCCGCATAACACCTTAGCGCACCATGTCATAAACTTCTTGGGTTCGTGGCTGTCGCCAACGGTACGAATAACAAAGGCGGTCTTACGATAATGCCCTGCGTTGAGTATTCCTCTTATTTCGTCCTTTTCATTTAAGAAAGTGTCTGTTTCATCAATTAATAATGTCGGTGTCCATAGCTCAATAGAACGGAACAAGGCCGCGCCAGTGATGTTAGAGGCTAATAACGGCTTAAATACCATGCCATTGATAACCACTAATAACGTGGATTTACCACACCGTTTTTCAGGGCTGGTAATGTTAATCATTGGGGCTACTTTTGCGCCGTCAATAAACCATGTAAAGGCAATCCATAGCGCACAAGCTCTTGCTTGCTCAATGCTCAATACAGTAAAGCGTTGTACGATGTTGGTCATGTTCTGCAATAAGGCCGCACCATTGACGCTATACGGCCATGCTGTCACATCTTCAAAAATGGCACTTGTTCCCGCGTTTGTATCGTCTTGGCTTTGGCCTTCTCTACGTTTGGCGGCTACCAATTTATCTAAGACAGTGGCGCGAATGTTGAGCTTTTTAGCTTCTTCTACCCGTAGTCTTTCGTAATCAATCGCTGATAACTTGGATAGTCGTTCTATGGCGGTATCTTCACTTTCTTGACCATCGCCACCATTCAAACCATCATCTAATGAGTCGTTAATCATCTTTTTAATGGCCTCTAAGCCCTGTGTTTGGTGCAAGTCGTTAAAGTCTTTCACGCCTTCAGGTATCACCACATAACCATCAACGGCCTTTGCCGCTTCATTGGCTGCCTGTTGACCGCCACCGTCTGCATCGTTATCACCACATACAACAATCTTGACCTGTGGGTATTTACGCTTAACGGCTAAGGCTGCATTGAGTAACTGACTTTTACTGATTGCCGCTAAAACAGGATAGCCAGTCGCTTCATAACAACTGATTGCATCGGCTATGCCTTCGGTGATTAACACCACACTAGGGCTAGTCCAGTCGCCTAAACGGTAATACGCACCCATCACCACAGGCTTACCGATTAACCAACGGGCGTATTTATTCTTATCATCGGGTACACCATCAAAGACCTGTAAGGCGACTTGTTCACCGTCTAATGTTTCTAAAACTGCAACCGTTAACACTCCCTCAAAACCATAACAAACCATGACGGGTCGCTTGGTCGGTTCGTGCTGATCGACGGGTAACGTGAATTGCTGAATATCGGCGGCATCAATAGTTAAGAAAGTGTGCGATTGAATCCCTTTGGCCACACAGTAAGGCGGTTCAAACATCGGCTTAGTGGTAAGTCTAAGAATGTTAGCCAGTAAGGGAATAAAGGCTTGTGCGTGTGCTATTTCAGCTTTGGCGGCTTGTTCGAGTAATACCTTGTGCGCTTTGTCGGCATCGGCAATCTTCTTTTTACGGGCGGCTAGTTCGTCTTGTGTGTCGCCTTTGGTGTCAATCCATGCGCCTAACTCTTTGGCGGCCTCGATAGTATCTAAGCCGTTTTTCAGCTTATGAAAGTCGAGTACATCGCCACCTTTAGCACCACAACCTAAACAATTAAATGTACCTTTTGTCAGGTTGATACTAAGACTAGGGCTTTTGTCATGGTGAAAGCAACAAGGTACTAATACCTGTGTTTTACTGCCTTTAAGAGTGAATAACTGGCCATAGTAAACACTAGGGCTAGGTAATAACGTGCGGTCAAACATGGTTAGCCTCCCCATGAGAAAGGCCAATATCGGCATTTAACGCGGTGGCGGTAGTACCACACTGTTTAGCGGTTTGTACTGGATGTTGACTGGCTTTAATGCCTTGTTGACGCGACAAAAAGCGGTCTAATTCCCGTTGTTTGTCAATTTGCTGCATGGTTAAAGCACCATCTACCATTCTATTGGTGGCGCGTTGATAGGCGCGGTTCATTGCACACCTCCCACAACTGACAAGTCTTGAGGTAAGTCACTTTCAAAAAAACGACTGGTGTATGACACCATTTTGACTTGGGGAGAACTGACCTCTTTAAGCTGTTGGCTGACTTTCATCGCAATAAGTGCTGGATGACCTTCAAAGAAGTGGCAAGCGGTCTTTGCTTCATTAAACGTGGAAAATTCGCCCACACATACCCAAACACACGGCACAAAGTCGGGGTCTAGTTCAGTGGTGGGTACTTCAAAATTGCAAATAGCTGCAAATGGCAGAATTACAGACGGATTAACGGCGTTAGCGTTTTGGCTGGTTGTTGGCAATACGGGATTGCTACGGCTATAATGAGTCATAGTTAATTACCTTTGTACGGGTGGTTAATACTTAAAAGGCTGTGACGTTAGCGCGTTACGGCCTTTCTTCTTTCTGAGTTTTAACAGTACATAAATGCCTCTTGCTAAACATAGAACGCCAAAGTTAAGGGTTAAAAGTATTACGTTTAAGGTTGTCATGGTTATGCCGCCTTGCTTGCTGCAATGCGTTCATTCATCCAAGCAATTACATCACTTTCAAGCCATGCAACGGATTTTCCTCCACTACAAAGCGATAAATTTTTTGGGAATTTACCTAAACCCATCATGTAATACAGTGTCGGGCGTGGAATGCCTGTTAAGTCCGTTACCGCTTTTTGTCTTAAAAAACGGTTTTTTACTGGTGTTGTCATGTCTGTCATGTTTGCATCTCATTGACTGGTTAAGATGCAAAGATAACGGACTAAAAACATAAAATATAAGCCGAACAATTAAAATGCTTCTAAGCCTTGATGCTGTAGGGTTTGACAAAGAATTAAACGTGTAGATATATCAATTTTTTATACTTGGATAAGTCCTGTCTTATGGTGTTTAAGGCAGGGGCATCACTATTGGTAAAAGTGTTAAGCATTTTTAAAAGGGTATAAGTAAAGCCTACAAGGGGGCTTTCGTGGTTAGTGTCTTGATTAGGGTTATACGTTGCGCTTAGGTTGGTTTCGCCTAATTCGCGCCATAATTTTAAGATATTTTTATAGCTATTCTTTTTTCTAATATCTTTGTTTCTCCCTTGATGCTTTTGGGGTTTAGGGAGGCTATCTAAAGCTAACTTAGCGGCTATATCGTACTGTATTGGGTGATATAGTTTCTCGAAATTAAAACCGCGTGTCATGCGCATTATTTGGGAGACAATATTTATTTTAGCGTTCGAAGATAACGCATCAAAAAGTTTAGCTAGTTTTTTTTCGTCCTCTCTAGGTGTTGTGTTTTCTAAATGCGAGGGGCTTTCAATAATGAGTTCTTCTTCATACTCGGGAATAAGGCTCTGTACTTTTTTCTTAAAATTATCAATTTCATGGTATAGCAATGTATTTTTTTTATACACATTATTAGGGTATTCATTAGCGTTATGTTGAACCAATAAAAAAGATAAAATTAATTTTTTACCTTCATCATCTAAAGGTTTGCTTAAATGTTTTTCTAAGGTCTGCCAGTTATCACTTAAATAGACTCTTAGGCTTTTAAACTCATCACTTACTATGTCTGCAAGGTCTGTCACGCCACACCCCCAAACTTAACACTAATCACATTACCCACTTGCAAGCCGTCCAAGTAATCGCTCCAGTGTTGCATCATCTCATGGCGGTGTTTACGGTACTTAGTTCGGTTGTAAGCTCTACCATTGGCATCTTTAACGGCATGGGCTAACTGCATTTCTATGACTTCAATCGGATAGTCTAAAACTTCATCTAAAATGGTACGCGCCATTGCTCTAAAGCCATGCCCACACATTTGCTCGCTGGTATAGCCTAAACGCCGTAACGCCGCGTTAACGGTATTGTTTGACATGGTGCGTTGATTGCTGCGAATACTTGGGAACACATACACGCCGCTACCTGATATGGCCTTTAGTTCTGCCAATAAAGTAACGGCTTGAGAGGATAGGGGGACTATATGATCTGTTTGGGTTTTTGATACCTTGTAAGTCCACTCTTTAGCGTCTAGGTCAATATCTGCCCATTTTGCTTGTCTTAATTCGCAGGGTCTTACAAAAAATAACGGTGCTAATTTAAGCGCGTAAACAGTGGTGTAATGGCCTTCATAACCCTGTATGTCTTGCATCAAACGGGCAACATCGGAGGGTTTAACCATTGAGGCGTGGTGCGTAGTGATAACGGGCTGTAATGCGCCTTTTAAGGCTTGGGTAGGTTCGTAATTAGCGCGGCCTGTAGCAATGGCATATCTAAAAACTAAACCGCACGTCATTTTAATGCGGTGCGCTGTCTCTATTGTGCCTTTGGCTTCTATTTTGCGGCATAAGGCGAGTATGTCGGGCGAGGTAACATCCGTAATTGGTTTTTGTCCGAAGGCTTCAAAGACATAAGACAAATAATGATGATACGTTTTAACCGTATTAGCCTGTAACTTTGTTTTATTACTTAGCCATTCGTTAGCAATCGCTTCAAAAGTATTTTCAGCCTGTAAAATCGACAGTCGTTTTTCTTCTTTCTTGGCCTCGCTGGGGTCTGTTCCTTTTTGTAGTAACTTGCGTGCGGCTTCTCGTTTAATTCGCGCCTCTTTAAGCGAGACATCAGGATAAACGCCTAACGCTAATAACTTTTGTTTGTTGTTGAACCGATAGGCTAAGTGCCAATACTTACCGCCTGTGGGTTTGACTAGCAGATACATCCCGCCACCATCGGCAATTTTATAAGGCTTATCTGTTGGTTTTGCCTTTTTTACTTCATTTTCAGTGAGTTTATTGGTGTTTGTGGTGGCCATGTTGGTATCGATTTTTTTGATATGGGGTGGATTCCAACAAAAGTACCATCATAAAACTTAGCTTTCAATAACCCCCTTAGATTACCTTAGACAATAAAAAAGCCCGCAACCGTTGAGATTACAGGCTTTCTTGTACAATAATAACTTGCTTAGACTTGCATTATGTCCCCTCGACAGGAATCGAACCTGTAACTGCCCCTTAGGAGGGGGCCGTTATATCCATTTAACTACGAGGAGAAAAGCGGCGCGATTCTAGCAGAAGTACAAAGAAAACGCTCTTTTGTCTTTAGCTTTCTCTCTTTTCAGCAGACATTAACGGAAAATGATAACTTTTGATTGCTACCAAGCAAAAAAGGGTGTCTAATCAGCTCGTCCGTGAAAGCTGCAACTGTGTCGCCTGATGTTCGAGATGTCTGGCCGTTGTTGAATTGTGTTTAGCGGCCTATATACGCACCAAATACATGGCGTATATGTTTTTTTGTAACATCAAGAGATTTGTAATATGTCTAATCGTGAACAAGGCACTGTAAAGTGGTTTAACGACGCTAAAGGTTTTGGTTTTATTCAACGTCAAGCTGGTGAAGATGTGTTTGTTCACTTCCGCGCCATTCTTGGTGATGGTCATCGCTCTTTGCGCGACGGTCAGAAAGTTGAATTCACTGTTGTGAAAGGCCAAAAGGGCTTTCAAGCAGAAGAAGTGCGCACCATTGACTAATCGTCAAGATGCATAGCATTTGAAAAAACGACTCCTAGTGAGTCGTTTTTTTTGGCTTTTATTTCTCAAGATTCGTGACAGCGAAAAGGTAAAGAAAAAATGACCGCATTAACTCCCGATATGATTGCTCCCGCACCGTGGCATTTAAAAGGCCAAGGATATTTACTCGTTGTCCATTTACCGAAGTCGGTTTTAGATAATGAAGGCTTCATTAGTGATGATTTAGTGGCGAGCCGTCGCGGTCGTTTGGCCTATGTCGCATTTGTCGATTACCAAGAATCCGATGTCGGGCGTTATCACGAATTATTGTATATTGGTGGTTCGCTTAAGTTTGGTCAAAAACGTCATTATTCTATTTCTAAAATTTACGTTTCTAGCCAAGCATCCGTCGTTAATGGTCAGCTCAATTGGGGTATTCCTAAAGAATTGGCGGATTTTAAAGTGCATTATGGCAAAAATGCTAAAGACACGGTTGAAGTCAGTACAACAACAGGCGAAACCATTGCTAAATTAAGTTTTAGTCATTATTTATTGCCGTTTCCTGTGAACACCAAATTAGCACCTAAGCATTTAATGACGGTGGCTCAACAATGGCAAGGCCAATACTTTTTTTATCGTCCCGAAGCGGTTGGCCATTTAAAGCCCGCATTATTAACATCAAGTCATTTTGATAAACGTTATTTTCCCGATCTAAATCAAGGTCGAGTGTTGGCGTGTTTTAAAGTAACGGACTTTAATTTGGTTTTTCCTATAGCCAAAATACAGGCACAATAAACATCATCACTGCGCATTATTAAGATTTATTATGCGAGGATGATACACAGATCGTAATCGCTGATATTATGTCGGCGATATGTTGACTCCAGCGCAGTACAGCATAAAATCGTAGTCCCATATATATGAATGATGTGGGGGTACAAAAGACCGTTGGATTCTCCCCACACAACGTCGGCGTTTTCAACAAGATATTCCGAACTTTAATACTCATTAACAACGACGACTGAGGGCACATTCCAACAAGGAAAGACTCTCTGCGTACGGTGGCTGATGTGAGACACTTTTTACAAGATGACCGATATTCTACCTTCGTTTGACCAACTCAAACTCAATCCATTATTGCAACGTGCCATTGCCGATTTGGGCTTTAGCCATTGCACGCCTATTCAGGCAGAAGTATTACATTTTACGCTGGCGGGACATGATGCCATTGGTCGCGCTCAAACAGGCACGGGCAAAACAGCGGCTTTTTTAATTACCTTGATTAATGATTTGCTGACCAATCCACCGAGTCCTGAACGTTGTTTAGGCGAAGCCAGAGCGATGGTCTTAGCGCCAACACGTGAGTTAGCCCTGCAAATCGCTAAAGATGCTCAACAGTTGGTCAAATACACGAAGTTGCGTATTGTGACTTTAGTGGGTGGTATGGATTATGATCGACAAAAACAACAATTAAACTCTGATTTTGTTGATATTGTCGTTGCTACCCCCGGCCGTTTAATTGATTTTGTTGACCAACAAGCGTTATTTTTAGATCAAATTGAAGTGTTGGTGATTGACGAAGCTGATCGTTTATTGGATATGGGTTTTATTCCTGCCATTAAAAAAATCATTCGTCATTGCCCTCCCAAAAGCCATCGCCAAAGTTTGTTTTTCTCAGCCACTTTTAATAAGGATGTGTTGAACTTGGCTGACTTATGGTTATTTGAAGCGGTGAGGGTTGAGATTGAGTCTAAACATGCCACCAATGACACAGTCAATCAAATTGTGTATATCGTCAGTGGCGAGCAAAAATACGACTTGTTGTTTAACCTGATTCAGTCGGAAAACTTTGATCGTGTGATGGTGTTTGCGAACCGTCGTGACCAAGTGCGTCGTTTGGCTGAAATGTTAAAACACCATCATATTTCGTGTGCAGTGTTGTCGGGTGAAGTGCCACAAGATAAACGCGTGAAAACACTGGAAAACTTCCGCGAAGGTAAAATACAAGTGTTAGTGGCAACCGATGTTGCTGGACGTGGTATTCATATTGATGATGTCAGCCACGTTATTAACTTCACCTTACCTGAACAAACCGATGATTACGTGCATCGTATTGGTCGGACAGGTCGAGCAGGGGCAAGTGGTGTCAGTATTAGCTTTGCCTGTGAAGACGATGCCTTTTTGTTGCCCAATTTAGAAGCAGCCATTGGTCGTAAATTAGACTGTACCCATCCGTCTGAAGAATTGCTAAAAAAAGCGCGTTAAGATGTGTAGCCCGTGTGACATACGGGCTTCAGGATAATAAATAAAAATTTTTGCCTGTACCTTTCTTTGCAGGATGCTTGGTCAAATGTTTAAATACACTTATCTTCACTTAATTCTTCTCTGTCTGTTGGCAAATATGAGCCATGCAGACGACTCTCCCCATTTTCAAATAGGGACAATGTACGCGGAAAAAATTCAGGGTGTCGGCTTATATGCAGGGCTTGAGGCGGAAAATTTATTGACCAATATTTCTGGCTATATTGATGCAACTTTACTGATTTCGGATGCTTATGATGCCGAGCAGCCAGTCTTCGGTGGGGCTTCTGTGGGCTTGCGTACGGCTCTTGACGTGCCTTTGTCGCCTTATGTGGGTGTGGGTTTTTATCTTGGCGAGAATGAAAAAGAAGTATCAGCCAGTCACGATAAAATAGACAATGATCGTGATGGATTTATTGATGAAAGAGGAGAAATGACAACCGATAATCTGTTGATGACAGCGATTTATCCAGAGCTTGGTTTTCACTTGAAATTCGGTGAAACGTTTTCAATACGGATGATGGGACGTTATATGGTGTCGTCTTTTGGCCGTAGTCACGACGATTGGTTTTATGGCTTGAGTTTTGCCTTTGGCCATGACTAATACCATGCAGCACTCTAATCCGAATCATTTGGCTTATGCGGTTTTTATCGCAGTGATGATTCACGGGTTTCTTATTTTAGGTGTCACGTTTGTTGAGCCGCAAGGCCAGTCTCAGGCGATGATGGAAGTGACGATGGCCTTGCATCTGAGTCCAGAAAAAAATCCGAAAGCCGATTTTTTAGCGCAAGCGAATCAAGCGGGTAGCGGCCAGTTAAAAGAAGTTGTAGAAATGACGACGACGGAAGCGGCTGATTTTTTTGATGCGCAAATTAATGACATTAAACCTGAAGATCAATTAGCGTTTGCACCACCTCCTGAAGTAGCCGAGCATCGGTTGATTGTCACGCATCGTTTTTCTCGGCAACGTATTCCGCCAAGTACGCATAAACAACAACGTCCTGAGCAAATGGCCGATGAGGGTGAGTTGCAAATGTCCGCGCAAACCTCAGCAATTGCCAGTTTAGAAGCGCGTTTGGCTGAAAAGCGTCAAGCCTACGCCAAGCAGCCGAAAGTTCATACGGTGTCATCCTTGTCAGCGAGTGAGGCTGCTTCGGCGGCCTACATTGTTGATTTTAGAAAAAAAGTCGAAGATATGGGCAATAAACATTATCCCAATGTGGCGAGAGTACGTCATTTACAGGGTGAGGTGCGTTTGTTGGTGGCGGTATTGCCGAGTGGCAAGGTGAAAGATATTAAAGTATTGTCATCATCGGGTTCGGGGATTTTAGATGAAGCGGCGCGGCGTTCTGTGCGTTTAGCTGAACCTTTTCAGCCTTTTACGCGGGAGATGCGTAAAGATATGGACGTGTTACAAGTGATTCGGACGTGGCGATTTGCGGAAGCGCGGTTGCATAATGAAAAGTAGTACGGACTTACGCGTAAGTCATCAGGTAGTAGGGTGGAGAATGGGGCATTGCTTAAAAGCCATTATTGGCAGGGAACAAGACATTAAATCATTGGCGAAAGATTGGCTACATGCGGAATGTTCAGCGTTAGCACAAGGGTTTTGGCTAATGAGTCTGACGGATGAGCTTCTTGATGACATCAATGAACTGATTAATTGTCATGATACGGATCCCTATACTGAGTTTGGCTATCTTTCCGCTTCATTATCTGCACTGTTGGAAACAAAATCACACCTGACAGCCCTAGCTTATATAGAAACGGATTATTTTGGTGGCATTGGCTCTCAAGCGGCCATACTTTATGAAAAGGGTAAAGTCCGTATTCAACCCTTAAAAACAGACGATCTATGGGATCATCAACAGCAATTGCGCGTGCAAATCCCCACAGGAATGAGAGCAATTAACACGATTCTCAAGGCAATGGGGGTGGTATGTGTGCAAAGAGAAGTCGATGAGTTTGACACCATGAAACTGGGATGGCACCGATAACATCAATGAAATGACCCACAATTGTTGTAGGTCATTTTCTGCAATATGCGATGTTTATTACTGCTTCAATACTTCAGGATGTTCACTCGCCAACTGGTCACGCATTTGTTGAATACGTCTTAACTTTTCCTCTCCTTCGGCAATTTGTTCGGGTTTTAAGCCCATTGCTTTAGCCTTGGCAATATCAGCCTGTAAACGCGGAATTTCTACTTCTGCCGCTTTCACATAACCTTTATACAAGCGCATATTTTGCCGTGCTTCGTATTGAGCATACAGTTTTGGACTGGCAATTTCCTCAGGCGTTGCCGCTTCTTGCACCGTATCATGAATAATGACAGGAGCGCGAGGGTCACCGTTTTTCATTGCATTTGCCATAGATGTTGCCGCATCCACATTACTCGGTTCTAAGGGTAATAATGGGCTATCTGTGCCAGATATAACGGGTTCAGGCGGCGTGGCAACGTTACTGGGCGCTTGTTCACTATTTAAACTAGGGCCAATACCCGTTGCCGTACTGACAGGAGACTTTCCTAACGTAAAGGGTTTGGTACTGTCATCAACAAGCAATGTTCTAGCCATAAATGCTAACGCCGCCAGTACAACGACCGTAATGCCAAAGCCAATAATGGGTTTTTTCATATGTCACCTCTTGTAGGACTCACACAAAAGTATGTTAAGCGAGTCCTATTTCTTTTTAGCGTTATTAATGATGGTGATGATCTTCGTCGCTTGGTGCCGCAATAACCACATCGCCTTCTAAGGTGCTACTTTGGCCTTGAAAACTCTTTTGAATATGAATGTCGGCTTGTTTAATCAAGGTCATGCGTATTTGTCGATATTCTGCCGCAGCTTTTTGACGAGCAATGGTTTGTGCCGCAGTATAACGAACACTGTCACTGTCGGCCGCTTGATAACCTTCGTCTTTTTCAGTGACTAAGAAGATTTCCCATTGGCCAATAGGGGTACGAACAGGACGGGAAGGGGTATTGACTGGCTGCATGAAGGCTAGGGTGTTAATCCATGTTGGGTTTTTTAGATCATGAATAATCCAACCTAAATCTCCACCTTTATCTTTATCGCTCGCAATGGAATACTGACGAGCAAGATCAGAAAATTTGCCGCCTTTTTTCAGTGCTTCGGTGACAGTAGTGGCGGTTTTTTCATCGGCAACGGTAATGTGTAGGGCTTTGACTTTTTCAATGCGCTTGAATTCGTCTTTGTGCTTATTGTAGTAGGCTTTGATTTCGGCTTGTGTCACTTTGGCCGCTAATCCTTTGACATAAGGCACATCGTCATGAATGTCAGCAGCAATGCCAATATAAGAGGCAAAACCATCGTGATAGGTTTTATTGGTAATCGCTTGTTTGATACTGGCAATATCCGCAGCAGTCAGCCCTGATGCCGTTTTTACCCAATATTCTATATAGCGATTAACCACTAACTCCCGCGCCTGAGCCGAAACATAGTCACCTTCGCGGCTGTGAATTTTGTCACGGCCTTGCACATTTTGGCTGTTATAAACGTCTGATAACGTGATAGAGCCTGATGTTTTATCATCAAAACGATAATTAACCAGTACGCGTTTGGCGGCAGCAACTTTGCCTGTTGCACTGAGTGCAAATTCAAGTTGCATGATTTTATTGCTGGGTAAATAAGTATCCCACTCACTGGCTTTAATGGGGTTTTCATCACTCAATGTTTTGTCTAGCTTGCCGCCAAATTGTTTTAAGGCTTCACTTAATGGTTTGGCAAAAGCGATTTGCATAACAGCTCTAAACTCTTGTTCTTCTAATACGTTTGGTCTAAAACTAACGCTATTGTCTTCCACAATTTTTTCTTTGCCAAAACGTTTAATGGCATATTGACCGATCAATTGATTTTCAATGAGCGCGTTTAGCACAGCAGCGCGTGAAAGCTCGGGTTTTTTGGCACTGGAGACTTTATACATGATTTCCAAAACAGCAGGACTAAAGCTTGCGCCTGCAACCGTTGCCGCAGGTGCATTACGACTTAAATCATAAGTGACTTTGGCATGAGCAGATGTCATGCCCATCAATGTGGCTAATAAACTCATACGCCATAGACCTTTGGACATAAAAACCTCTTATTTATTATGTTAGTTCAGGACTTACGCATCGCGCCGCAATTAGCGCGTTTTGTGAACATAAATCCGCCTAAAGCGGCTGAAGTATGAACAAATAAGCGATAACCGCGTAAGTCCTAAGATGGTAGTTTTGAAATACCTAATATTTTTATAGCGAGTCGAAAAATAGACACAGACGCGGGTAGCAAACATGCAATGTGTCGTCTGAATCGGATTATAGATGTATCAGTTATTGTCAGTAAAAGTATAGCCCTGAAAACAAAAATCCCCCTAAAAAACACATTCTTAGGAGGATTTTGTGCGCGCTAACTTAACAGCTTGTCTTAGAAGCGTTCAGCAGCACGGTTTAATACACGAACCACCATGGCAATCGCATGAGGAATCACAACATTACCGACATTGGTACGGTCATTGCTATCAGTGCTAGATAACACAATCCCACCTTGACTATAGGAAATGCCTGCCGCTTGTGTTAACACAGGACGAATATCGGTCGCTGTGGCAGCTAATGGGGTTAAGTTGTTCAATGCCGCAGTCACTTTGGCTGGGCTATTGAAGGCTAATGTATAGTAGTTGTCGTTAACCCAAGTTTCCCAACCTGAATGGTTCAACGCTGAAGTTGTCCAAACGTGGTGAGGTTGTAATAAGTCAGTGGTATGCATCACAAAACCTAGCGTTTGTACGGTCGGAGTTGTTAAGAATTTTTGGAACCAATATTGACCTAAGTTATCAATCGGTTGAAACGGTGAAGTTTCAAAGTCTTGATACATAGTGTTTTTCGAGTAGCCACCTAAACGATAGTTGGCTTCGGTAATGCCATAGCTGTTGTATTTGGATGTTTCACCAAACCATGCTTTTAAGCCGCCTGAACCGTCATCTAAATAATCACCGTACAACCAGCTTGCCGCCATGTTGTCGATGTCGCCCCAAACGGTTAATTTGGCGTAGTTGTAACCACCAAAGTCATTACCATGCACGTCAGCACCTTGCGTACGATTCATAAAGTGCCAGTAAGACGTATATTTAACGATGCCTGAACCTGCGCCCCAAACAGGAGCTTGTTGACAGCTACCTGTCGATGCGCCACATAAATAGGTGTCAGAAAAGTCATCGACATCATACGCGCCTTGACCTAATGCAGTAGCAAATTGGTCAATTGTCATACCCGCTTTTGTTGCACCAGCCAATAGCTTGGCATAGTTTGTTGTTGTTGGGTTGGCTTTCATGTAGTTAACGGCATCAATCGCGATGCGTTTATGGGTTTCTTGAGAAAATGCTTGGGCTTCCATAGCCAAACCTAGTGCTAATGTTGTTCCGACAACTAGTTTGGTGAAGTTCTTCATTATTGACCCCTAAGGTATTTGTTTTTCGTGTGTTACCAGAACAAAGTGGTTCTGTATAAAGTGTGTTAAGAATAGCCTAATTTATGTATTTTGCTTTGTAGAAACATGACAAAAACTTAACCTAACGCGCCATAAGGATTAGCGGTATAAAAAAAAGGATAAACGGCTTTTTAGTGCCGACAAACAGCGTTAAAAAGTAGATAAGTGGTTTTTTGGGGGTGTAAAAAAGCCCGCTATCAATGGCGGGCTTTTTTTTCTTAAGGCATTAAGTTAGAAGCGTTCGGCGGCACGATTTAGCACCCGTACTGCCATAGCAATAGCATGAGGGACAACGATATTCGCGACATTGGTTCTGTCTAAAGTGTCGGTACTGGATAGAACGATACCTCCTTGAGTATAAGCAATGCCTGCGCCCTGTGTTAGCAATGGACGAATATCTGCCGCTGTAGCTGCAAGAGGGGTTAAATCATTCAAGGCGGTTGTGACTTTGGTTGTGCTATTTAATGCCAAGCTATAATAATTATCATTGACCCATGTTTCCCAACCTGAGTGGTTGAGTGCAATCGTTGTCCAGACATGGTGTGGTTGTAGTAAGTCTGTGGTGTGCATAACAAAGCCAAGGGTTTGCACTGTTGGTGTCGTTAAAAACTTTTGGAACCAATATTGACCTAAGTTATCAATCGGTTGAAACGGTGAGGTTTCATAATCTTGATACATTTTATTGGTTGAGTAGCCGCCCAAACGATAATTTTTTTCAGTAATACCAAAGGCATTGTATTTGGAAGACTCGCCAAACCACGCGGTTAATCCACCTGAGCCATCATCTAAATAATCGCCGTATAACCAAGTTGCCGCTAAATTGTCGATGTCGCCCCACACCGTTAATTTAGCGTAGTTGTAACCACCAAAATCATTACCATGCACGTCAGCACCTTGAGTGCGATTCATAAAGTGCCAGTAGGAAGTATATTTAACAATGCCCGCACCTAAGCCCCAGACAGGTGCGATTTGACAGTTGCCTGTGGTGGCGCCACAGATATAAGTATCGGCAAAATCATCAACATCGTACGCGCCTTGGCCTAATGCAGTGGCGAATTGGTCGATCGTCATGCCCGCCTTTGTCGCGCCTGCTAATAATTTACTGTAGTTCGTGGTATTGGGGTTGGCCTTCATGTAATTGACGGCATCTATCGCAATCCGACGGTGTGTTTCTTGGCTGAATGCTTGAGCCTCAAATGTTAAACCCATGCTGAGGGTAGCTAAGCAGGCGATTTGAATGACTTTATTCATGAGAGTTCCTTTAGGGGCTTGTTATATTGAGAGTGGCTGAGTCAGCACATTTTTTCTTTGTTGTGGCGATAATAGATTAATAAATCAGCATTTATTTGACGGTGTGTGACAATAAATATACTTTTTACGCCATGTTGATGGTTATCAATAAAGCTCGTTGACTATAGTCATGCGGATGTAGGTAATTACGGGAAAACAAAACATTTAGGCATAAAAAAGCCCACTATGACAGTGGGCTATAAACAATTAATACTCGTTATTAGAGGCGTTCGGCCGCACGATTTAACACCCGTACTACAGTAGCAATGGCGTGTGGAATAACAATATTGGCGACGTTGGTGCGGTCATTACTGTCGGTACTTGATAACACAATCCCACCTTGGCTATAAGAAATGCCCGCCGCTTGCGTGAGTAGCGGACGAATATCTGTGGCAGTAGGGGATATGGGAGTGAGATTGTTTAATGCCGCTGTGACTTTCGTCGAGCTGTTTAATGCCAAGCCATAATAGTTGTCATTGACCCAAGTTTCCCAACCTGCATGGTTTAACGCGGAGGTTGTCCAAACGTGGTGGGGTTGCAGTAAGTCTGTCGTGTGCATAACAAAACCTAAAGTCTGAACCGTAGGAGTCGTCAAGAATTTTTGAAACCAATATTGGCCTAAGTTATCAATTGGTTGAAACGGTGAAGTTTCAAAGTCTTGATACATCGTGTTTTTAGAGTAGCCACCTAAACGATAGTTCTTTTCGGTAATGCCGTAAGCGTTGTATTTGGAGCTATCTGACCAAAACCAGCCTGTTAAACCACCTGAGCCATCATCTAAGTAATCGCCATATAACCAAGTGGCGGCCATATTGTCGATGTCGCCCCAAACGGTGAGTTTGGCGTAATTATAACCACCAAAGTCGTTACCATGTACGTCAGCACCTTGCGTACGATTCATAAAGTGCCAGTAAGACGTATATTTAACGATGCCTGCACCCAAACCCCAAACAGGAGCTAATTGGCAACTGCCTGTTGTTGCGCCACATAAATAAGTGTCTGCAAAATCATCAACATCATACGCGCCTTGACCTAAAGCGGCGGCGAATTGGTCAATCGTCATGCCTGCTTTTGTTGCGCCAGCTAACAGTTTGCTATAGTTCGTTGTCGTTGGGTTCGCTTTCATGTAATTCACGGCATCAATAGCGATGCGGCGATGTGTTTCTTGGCTAAACGCTTGTGCTTCAAGGGTTAAACCCATGCTTAGTGCAGCCAAGCAAGCGATTTGAGTGATTTTTTTCATATATTTGCCCCTGATGTTTTCGTGCATCGATTGTTAACAGAACAAAGCGGTTCTGTATAAAGTGTGTTAAGAATAGACTAATAAAACAGCATTTGCGTTGATGGAAGATGACAAAAACTTAACCTAACGCGCCACAAGGATGAACGGTATTTAATTGCCGATGAGTGGATATTGCATGTCGATAAACAGTATATTTTTATGGATAAACGGTTTTTTGGTTTGTAGAAAATGTGCATTTAAGTGATGAGCGAGGTTAATTGTTTTTTGAGGGCATCCATTTGGTTAAAATACGACGCAATGATTTCATTTCGACGGGTTTTGACAGGTAATCATCCATGCCTGCGACTAAACAACGTTCTGTTTCGCCGCGCAGGGCATTAGCCGTAAAAGCAATAATAGGAATATGTTGATTGAGATCTTTTTCCGCTTGACGAATGGCGTGTGTTAATTCAAATCCATCCATTTCGGGCATGTGGCAATCGCTAATCAGCATGGCAAACTGATGTTGTTGCCAGAGTTCAAAGGCGACTTTGCCATCGTCGGCTAGTAGGCAAGTGTAGCCTAAATGGGCGAGTTGTTTTTCGATAACTTTTTGATTTACGGGATTATCTTCTGCAACTAAAATCAATTGTCCTTGTTGTTCTGCTTCTGAGTGAGTCAGTAGTGTCTGTGTGTTGGGATGTGATTCTTTATAAGGAATTCCCAGTGCTTGCGCGCTTTTTTTGCCACTGGCTATTTGTAAGGCGACCCATAAGTCTTCACGTCGCAAAGGTGAGATCCAGAGGCGAATCATGTTGGCGGGTAAACTATGACTGGTACTGGATTTGTCATGGCGAAAGGTGAGCACTAACGTTGGCAAATGTGCGAGTGCAGGCGTGGGAGTTGGCCACAACGAGCCTAACATGAGTATGGGGTTTATGGAGGAAGGCGTTTTACCAACATAGGCTTCTGCTTCGAGCAAGCTATCAACGACCCGTAATTTTATTCCCCAATGATGTAAATAAGCGCAGATGTTTCGTCTAAGAATGTTTTGTGGTAACACGGCAATGACGTGAACATCATTTAATTGATTGAGTTGGCTTGCTTGTGCTGTTTGCGCCAGAGGAAGGTGTAAAAATACGCTAAAACAACTGCCGAAACCGACAAGGCTATTGACTTCGATATAACCGCCCATCATTTCTACTAATTTGCGGCAAATAGATAAGCCTAACCCTGTACCGCCATAATGACGTGTGGTTGAGCTTTCGGCTTGGGTAAAAGGCTCAAACAAGCGGTGAATGGATTCAGGCGGCATCCCAATACCATCATCTTCAACTTGTAGCACTAAGTCGATGGCATCATCATGTAAAGCAACCAGTTCGGCACGCAGTTGGATTAAGCCATATTTTTCTGCGGTGGCATGGGTAAACTTAATCGCATTACCGCACAAATTAAATAACACTTGCCGTAATCTGACAGGGTCACCTATAAGGAGATCAGGAATGTTGGGATTGACAAAACAACTTAAGGTTAATTGTTTTTGCGTCGCATTGGGCATGAGCGTTTCAGCTACGCCCTCCATGACTTCACTCAACGAAAAACTGATTTTTTCTAAACCTAAACGTCCTGCTTCAATTTTTGAAAAATCTAAAATATCGTCAATTAAATTTAATAATACAAACGAAGACTCACGCACAGTGTTGAGCATTTTCTGTTGGTCTTGATCGAGTGCGGTTTCGCGTAGCAAGTCAATCATTCCCACGACACCATTCATCGGCGTGCGAATTTCATGGCTCATCATGGCTAAAAATAAACTTTTAGAGGCGTTCGCAGCTTCGGCTTGTGCCTTGGTTTCATGTAGGTATTCGTTGGCTTGTGCTAATGCCGCAGTACGGTCAATCACCCGTTGTTCTAATTCTTGATTGAGTTTCAAAATCGCTTGTTCAGAATTTTTATGCTCAGTAATGTCTGTGGCAACAGTTAACACACCGAGTAAGTTATCGCCATTAAAGTGAAATGGGATTTTTGTGACATGAAAAAAACGGTCGCCAGTATGGGTTGCTAATGTTCGCTCAGGAATATCGACACGAACATTATTAAGACGTACCGTTGTATTAGCGGATTGGGCGGTTGCCAGCCAGCCGCTATCAATATCAGCTTTCGGTGCAATGTCCTTGGTTGAACGCCCTAAAATATCGTGGATATTGACGTTATGGGCATTGGTATAAGACTCATTAGCCAAAATCATGTGGTCTTCATGATCAATGGCGTAAATTTGTTGCGGTAATAAATCAATAATATGTTTGAGATGCGTTTCACTGCTTAATAATTTGGACTCCGCTTGTAACAAGTTTTGCACTTGTTTAACGAGAGTGTCAGTAGCGTGTTGATAATCTTGTTGCAGTTCATCCAAATTGCGACTCACGCGGGCAAGTGTACGTTGTAAGTCGGTATTTTGGTCTTGAGTAATCGTTAAACTTTCTAGGGTGCTTAGTAATGGCTGAACAAGGTGTATTAAATTATTTTCAGCCATGAGTGGAATGCTCATCAACCAAAAGTGGGTACTCAGTTGCTTGAGCGTGCATTCATTGGCGGAGTACACCAGTACGCCTTTGACTTTGGTTAAACGTTGTTCAACTTGCTGCACTAGCGCAGAGGGATTGTCGGTGTAAATAGCAAATATCCGACTCAGTAAATCTTTACGTGTTGGCTGTGCAAAAATAAAGCCTAAAGGGGGAGGGTTGACGGTGCTGAGAAATAAGGTGGTCATGAGCCGATCAACAATAAAACATAGGTCATATTATGAAATAAATTAGCACTATAGCCATGAGTTGTGCGTAGAGGGCCAATTTCACCTAATGAAGGGAAACCAACTAAAGGCAACTTGCCAAAATGTTGAGTGAGAGCCGTGATTTCATGGTGCAGGCGTGTGCCTAATATTTTTTTGCGTCCTGCACAACTGACAATAATTGCCGCGACAGGATTAATGTTGTTTTCAGCCGCCGCTAATGCAGCAAGTTTATAGGTTTCTTCAATGATCAGCTCAGGTTGTGCCAAACAGACTTGCACTTTTTGCCCAGCGGCAATACCGCCATATAGATGTAAGGTGTTTTCACTGTGGCCAATCTCTTGAACAATAGAGCGCACGCGTTTAATACCTTGCTCATGTTCGTTAATAATCATCAGCGATGTGGCATCACTACGCAAAATGGGCTTGCCTGTTTCTTTTTCAATAAAGCGCATGGCGGGCAAGCCATTAATACTGTCAATACGATTGCCTTCTGCTTGATGAATAATGCCTACATTACCCATTGGGGTAATTGAGTTTTCAACGTATATTGCAAAATCAATAGCACCTGTTGCTGAGAGTGCGACGACACAATCACTCAGAACTTCGTGATTGGCATATAAAGCGCATTTATGCCACTGTTGGTCGTCAGCCGCAAAGCCGCCAATGACAGGTACATGAATTTCATGCTCTAAGACGCTTTCGACTAAAGAAGCATCGGTGTGAAAATCAGATACCATAAAAAAAAGACTGGCTTGTTGATGGTGTTGCAGTGCAGTGCGTGTGGCTAAAATGGGGTCTGCTGAGACGCTTTTACCAATATGCAACTGCCATTGAGTCGCACCGTCACTGTTGAGGCCGAGTGCCGAAGCACCAAAATCGTTTGCGCCTTCGGTCTCATAAAAACCATCGCCACTATTGCCAATGACAATACAGTCTTTTTCTAAACCGTCATGTAAGCCTTCAAGAATGTCTGCACTATCAGCATAATCAATCGTGGTAAACAAAAAGACAACTTCTGGCATTAATGGCTTGAGTTGCTCACCGAGATAAACCCCAGCCCGATAAGCATCGGCGATTTGTGTGGCGGCAGACAGTGCGCGCATGACCTCATACTCCTTCATGAAACGGTGCATAACAACAACAGCAATTCGTGTATTACATTAAACCTGCAATCTTAAGGATGATGTAGCACTATTAAATCAGCTTCGCCAGTTTTGTGTGTAAAAATGTTAGCTAGTCCAAGAAATAATCAGCGTAAACAATCCTGTTGAGATGTTTTTTTAACATAGTAAGGTTGCATTGATATTGTGTCATAGAAAATTAAAAAATGTCTAATCGGTTATTAATTGGTCAAAATAGCCCAAATAGCAACAATTCGCGTTATCATGTGCCATCTTTCAGACTACAGGGAATAATCATCTTGCAACACTTTCGATTTTCTTTCATTTTTACCTTTATCTGCCTAGGTTTAGCGGCATGGTGGGGCTTTAGCCACGGCCCAGAAGCAGGCATTAATAACATGTTTAAAGTGTTACTGATTACCGCTATTTTGGCGGTGATGGAAGTCTCTTTATCTTTTGATAACGCCGTTGTTAACGCCTCAGTATTGCGTCATTGGGATGAGTTTTGGAAAAAAATCTTCTTAACTGTCGGTATTTTGATTGCTGTTTTTGGTATGCGTTTGATTTTTCCTCTGCTTATCGTTGGTGTAACCGCTGATATGAGCATGGTTGAAGTGGCTCGTTTAGCCTTAGATGACCCTAAAGCATATTCCGAAAAACTCATGGCGCATCATGCCGAAATTGCCGCTTTTGGTGGTTTGTTCTTGTTGTTGGTATTTCTTAACTTCTTTTTTGATGATGAAAAAGATACCCATTGGTTTCACTGGTTAGAACACAGATTAGCAAATTTGGCTAATGTTCCCGCAATGTCGGTATTTATTGCATTAGTAGCATTATTAGTCATGGTGAGTGCTGTGGAAGGCGAAACCAAATTGGTCGTCACCCTTGCAGGTATTTGGGGTGTTGTGGTTTATGTCGGGGTAAAAGCACTAGGGCATTTATTGGAAAGTAGCAGTGGCGATGATGAGGAAGAAGAGGAAAAAACATCTTCAGGCGCATCAAGTAAAATTGTTAAAGCGGGCATTGGTGGCTTTTTGTATTTAGAAGTGCTGGATGCTTCTTTTAGTTTTGATGGCGTGATTGGCGCATTTGCGATTACCAGTGATGTTGTCGTTATCATGTTGGGTTTAGCGATTGGCGCGATGTTTGTGCGTTCGATGACCATTTATTTGGTCGAAAAAGGCACATTAGAAGCCTATATCTATCTTGAGCATGGCGCACATTATGCGATTGGTGCATTAGCATTCATTATGTTGTTTAGTGGTACAGGTGTGCATGTGCCTGAAGTAGTAACAGGATTGATTGGTGTCGCATTTATTGTGTGGGCAGTGATATCTTCGATTAGTCACAGTAAAAAAGAAGCGGCATAACATGACGTAAATGTCGGTGAGGAAGGGATGTTACAAACCAGTCCTTTCTCATCCTGATGTTGAAATAAAGGGTGCACTTGCTGCACCCTTTATTTTTGTTTATTTTCTCGCCGTATGATGTTTTCGGTAACAATTCTGCTATAAATCTGGGTTTGAATAGTTGGCTAAAAGCGCCATATTTACCGCACGATTCATCAACAAGGAGAATTATCATGGCACTCAGCTTACAAAAAGGTGGAAATTTAAGTTTAAGCAAAGCCGCCCCAAATTTAAGTAATATTGTCATTGGTTTAGGATGGGATGCGCGCTCAACCGATGGCGCAGCATTTGACTTAGACGCCAGTTTATTTATGGTAGCGGATACGGGCAAAGTTCGCTCCGATGCTGATTTTATTTTTTACAATCAAGCCAAGTCGAGCTGTGGTTCGGTAGAGCATACAGGCGACAATCGCACAGGTGCGGGTGATGGTGATGACGAATCCATCAAGGTCAATCTACCTAATGTACCCGCAACGGTGCAACGTTTAGTGGTTGCCGTCACTATTCATGATGCCGAAGCACGTCGTCAGAGTTTTGGTCAAATTGGCGGTGCGTTTATGCGTATTGTCAACGCCTCCGATAACAGTGAAATTGCGCGTTTTGATTTGAGCGAAGATTACTCGACCGAAACAGCCATGATTTTTGGCGAAGTTTATCGAAACGCGGGTGAGTGGAAGTTTAAAGCCGTAGGTCAGGGTTATAGTGGCGGTTTACATGCTTTAGCATTGCAGCATGGCGTAAACATTGGTTGATTTTTAGATTGAACTTTTTGATTTTATAAGTGGAGTAGTAACATGGCGATTAGTTTGCAAAAAGGCGGTAACGTTAATTTAAGTAAAGAAGCCCCAACGATGACCAAAATGGTTGTTGGTTTAGGTTGGGACACGCGTGCGACAGATGGCGCAGCCTTTGACTTAGATGCGGTAGGTTTTGTCTTAAATAATGCAGGTAAAGTTCGCGCCGATGGCGACTTTATTTTCTTTAATAACAAGCAAAATGCCGAAGGTTCAGTGGTGCATGGTGGCGATAATCGTACAGGTGCAGGTGATGGCGATGACGAAACCATTATCATTGACCTCAGCAAAATGCCTGCCGATGTCGAAAAAGTGGCTGTTTGTGTGGTGATTTACGATGCCGAAGGCCGTAAGCAAAACTTTGGTCAAGTATCACGCGCCTATGTGCGTATTTTGAATGATGCTAATCAGCAAGAAGTGGCACGTTACGACTTGTCAGAAGATGGCTCTACCGAAGCAGCGATGATTTTTGGTGAAGTCTATCGTAATGGCAGTGATTGGAAGTTTAAGGCTGTTGGCCAAGGCTTCAAAGGCGGTTTAGGACCGTTGGCGGGTAGTTTTGGTGTGAATGTTTAAGTTGTTGTAGTGGTGACACAAAAGGCGAGCGTATCTCGCCTTTTGTTTTAAGTATTCAAAATGAGAGAGTTAATCATGGATATGATTCGTGGCCAAAAAGTCAAAGTCGCTGATATCACTGCTAATAGCACTCACTTGACCGTTGAACTACAGATAAACGCCGCATTCACCATTGATTTTAGTTGTTTTGGTGTTGATGCCGCAGGCAAGCTCAGTGACGAGCGTTACATGACATTTTTTAATCAGCCTCAATCGCCCTGTGGTGGCGTTAAATTACTTAATAATCAATCTAATCAAGCCTCTTTTCAGTTGGCTCTTGCCAATATTCCTCCTGCTATCGAAAAATTAGTTTTTACTGCCGCTATTGATGGCATAGGCACAATGGCGCAAATCCAGCCTAGCACCTTGCGTATTCGTGACGGTCAAGGCTGCGTCTTTAGCTTTTCAGGTGCGGATTTTCAGGCTGAACGCGCCTTAATGGTGGCAGAAATTTATCGTAAAGACGGTGTTTGGCGTTTAGCGGCGGTAGCTCAGGGCTTTAATGGTGGTTTAGATGCCTTAGTGGCGCATTTTGGTGGCGAAGTTGCTGCACCGAATTCGGCAAGCAATCCTCCTAGTAGTTCTTCTTCTGCCTCACCTGCACCTGCAAAGCCGTCATTAACTAAACGGATTCAACTCGAAAAACGCATTGAGCAAGAAGCACCACAATTAATCAGTTTGATTAAAAAAGCCCAAGTTTCGCTCGAAAAATCAGGTTTAGGCGAGCATCGTGCCAAAGTGTGTTTATGTTTAGATATTTCTGCGTCGATGAGCAGTTTATATAGTAAGGGTAAAATTCAAGCCTTTGTTGAGCGTATTGTCGCTTTGGCGTGTCGTTTTGATGACGACGGCGAAGTCGATGTCTTTTTGTTTGGTCAAAAATGTCATCGCGCACCAGTGATTACCTTACGCAATTATCAGCAATATATTGGTCATTTAATCGAACACTTTCCACTTGAAGGCGGTACAGAATACTCAGCCGTGATGAAAATGATTCGTCAGCATTATTTAGGCGGTAATAGTGACCGTCAATCGCCATTAACGCCTGCCGCAGAATCGCCCGTCTATGTGATGTTTTTGACCGATGGTGCAACAGCTAATCGTAAAGCCGCCGAAAACCAAGTGTTATATGCCTCGTATGAGCCGATTTTCTGGCAGTTTATGGGTATTGGCCCAACGGGTGCATTTGAATTCTTAGAGAAGTTGGATGATTTGAGAGGGCGTTATTTAGACAACGCTGATTTCTTTAGTGTCAGCAGTCCTCAAGAATTAAATGATGAGCAGTTGTTTTCCCGTTTAATGAATGAATATCCGAAATGGTTAGAACAGGCAAAACAAAAACAATTATTGGTTCGAGGCTAAATCATCATGGATATCATTAAAGGTCAGCGTGGTTTGGTTTCACAATTAGTCACAGGCTCGCTATTTCACGTCGGTGTTAAATCGGTTGGCGCAGTCGTTGTTGATTTCTCCTGCTTTGGTTTAGACGCCGCCAGTAAGCTCAGCGATGAGCGTTACATGACGTTTTTTAACCAAGCCAAAACGCCTTGTGGTGGCGTAGAAATCATCCCTTCAAACAACGGCGATGCCACGACCTTTCAACTCAATTTAGCCAAATTGCCCGCCAGTATTGACCGTTTGGTGATAACCGCTGCCATTGATGGCACAGGAACAATGAGCCAGTTGCGTGACGGTTGTTATTTGCGTTTTGTCGCCAATGGCCAAGAAAGCTCACGCTTTGGTTTCAGTGGTAAAGATTTTGCCGAAGAAAAAGCGTTAATGGTTGGTGAGTTTTATCGTAAAAATGGTGAATGGCGTTTTTGTGCCGTCGCTCAAGGATTTAACGGTGGCTTAGAAGCCTTAGTCAAGCATTTTGGTGGTGATGTTGCGCCGCCGCCATTGGCTGTACCTCCAGCAAAAGAGCCGCCAAAAGTCGATGTGGCAAAGGTTGAAGCGCCCAAGCCTGAAACAAAAGTATCGTTAACCAAAGTCACGCTGCAAAAATCAGGCGATAAAATTTCTCTCGAAAAACGTCAAGATAGTCAAGGGTTTGGCAAAGTACGCGTCAATTTGAATTGGAATAAAAATCCTCAAAAAGGTGGGTTTTTAGGCTTTGGCAGTAAAAAAATCGACCTTGATGTCGGTTGTATGTATGAAATGACTAATGGCACAAAAGGTGTCGTACAAGCATTAGGTAAGGCTTGGGGTAATTATAATCAAGCCCCGTTTATTAGTTTAGAAGCCGATGATCGTACAGGTGCTTCTACCAATGGCGAAAATTTGCTGATAAACGGTGACCACTTCGATACCATTAAACGAGTTTTAGTATTTGCCTTTATTTATGATGGCGTGCCGAATTGGGCTGCCACCGATGGTGTGGTGACTATTCATATTGCCAATCAACCGCCTGTAGAAGTGCGTTTAGATATTACTGATAGTAAAGGTATGTGCGCGGTAGCGATGATTGAAAATATTCGCGGACAGTTATCTGTCACTAAGTTAGTCGAATATTTTCATGGTCATCCTGATATGGATAAATGGTTTGGCTTTGGCTTTAAGTGGTCATCAGGTAGTAAGTAATTAATTTTCAAGAAAGAATGGAGAGTAACAAATGCCTCAATTTACCGTGACAGGTGATGTTGACCCATTTTTGCACGTCAGTATGCAGCAAGGCGAAAAGATTTATTGCGAATCAAACGCCATGGTGATGATGGAAAGTAACCTTGAGCTAAAAGGTAAAATGACGGGCGGTTTAGGCAGCGCGTTAATGCGTACTTTTGCCAATGGCGAGTCGTTTTTTCAACAGCATATTGAAGCAATTAAAGGCAATGGTGATTGTCTCTTATCTCCCGTTTTACCAGGTGCAATACAAGTCTTAGACGTTGGCACAACCAGTTATATGATTACCGATGGTGCTTTTGTGGCTGCCGAAAGTGGCGTTGCTTTAAAAGTACGCACTCAAAGTTTAGGCACGGCAATTTTTGGTGATACAGGTGGATTTTTTATCTGTGAAGCGTCAGGCTTTGGCAAGTTAGCGGTGTCGGGCATGGGTTCAAGTTTTGTCCTAGACGTTGAACCCGGCAAGGACATTATTATTGATAATGCTCATGTTGTGGCGTGGGATAGTGCTTTGCGTCATGAAGTATCGGTTACTACCAGTGGCGGCGGCTTTATGGGGCGTTTAGTCAACAGCGTCACCAGTGGCGAAGGCATGGTTTTGAAGTTTTCAGGCAAAGGCAAAGTGGTTATTTGCTCACGCAATAAAGACAATTTTATTGCATGGTTGCGTAAAGAAACGCGTGGAAATGGCTAATTATTTTTAATCGTAAACTGAGGAATGAAGAAAATGGCAGTGAATCTCCAAAAAGGGCAAAAAATTTCCCTTGATAAAGAAGCAGGTACAGGCTTAAGCAAAATCATTATGGGCTTGGGTTGGGATGTGGCCAAAAAGAAAGGCTTTATGGGCTTTGGTGGCGGTTCAGTGGATATTGACTTAGACACTTCGTGTTTAATGTTTGATGAACAAGGGCAAATGATGGATCTCGTTTGGTTTCGTCAATTACAAAGCAAAGATGGCAGTATTAAGCATAGTGGCGATAATCGTACAGGCGCAGGCGAAGGCGATGACGAGCAAATCGTCGTTGATTTAACGCGTATTCCTGCCAATGTCAAAAGTTTGGTTTTTACCGTCAATAGCTTTACAGGCCAAAATTTTTCGCAAGTCGAAAATGCTTATTGCCGTATTGTTAACGCTGGTAATAATCAAGAAGTTGCACGGTATAACTTGTCTTGTCAAGGCAATCACTCAGCGCAAATTATGGCAAAAGTCTATAAGCATAATGGCGAGTGGAAAATGCACGCATTGGGTGAAAATGGTAATGGCCGTACCTTTGAAGAGTTAATGCCGCAAATTCGCGCCTGTTTGTAATATAAGTCTTGGTAGGGGCGCATGATTGCGCCCTTTTTAATGCGTGTTTTAGGCTATTTTTATGACTCGTATTTGGTACAACAAATCGTTTTCCTTTGTTTATGCCTCTATTAATTTAATTAAGCAGCAAGATATTAACCAAGAGTTTCATCTGATTGCTAGCCATACCCAAGCTCACGCTCGCGCTTTATTGGTCGCACACGAAGCGCATATAGAGCCTAGCGGATTAACTGGTCAAGCCTATGTCGAATGGTGTTTGGCATTTTGTCAGCAACATCGTGTTGAGGTGTTTGTCGTTGGTAAAGAAGCGCAAACTATCGCCGCGTATGAGCAAGCGTTTTTGGTGATAGGCACGCGTTTATTGTTGGTAGCGGATGCCGATACCTTGATATTAATGGAAAATAAATCCCAGTTTGCCGCGCAATTACCCACAGAAATAGCGATATTACCTGAGACTATTACCGTCACCACGGCGAGTGAGTTTCAGTTGGCGTATCAACAATTACGCCGTGGTTATCGTCGGGTGGCGGTTAAGCCTGCGATTTCGGTCTTTGGTTTAGGTTTTCGGGAAATAGACGAAGATCGCAGTTGTTTGCAGCATATTCTCAAAGGTGATGAGTACATTGTCAGCCTAGAAGAATTACAATCAGCGATGGCTAAACAACCGACATTTGGTAATTTATTGGTGATGGAATTTCTCGACGGCGACGAGTGGAGTGTTGATTGTCTGGCCGATAAAGGGCAGTTATGGGCGGCGGTACAACGGCGCAAAGCGATGAAAGAAAAAGGTGTCCCCAGTCAATATATTGATAATAACCCTGATATTGCCGCGATGTGTCAGCGATTGACTCAGCACTTACATTTAAGCGGTCAGTTTAATATTCAGTTTCGTGAAGGGCAAAACGGCATTAGATTGTTAGAAATCAATGCAAGACCGTCAGGTGGTATGGCCATGGCCTGTTTATCGGGTGTAAATTTGCCCTACATGGCATTAAAGGGTTTTATTGATGGTTACAACACCTTACCGACTCCACAGCTTAAAACAGGTATTTATGTCGGTGAAGTGAGTACCGCAATCGTAATAAGTACCTAAGCAAAAGTTTCACCGCTTGTGGTGAGCCTGTCGAACCATTGACAGCGAGCACTTCGACAAGCTCAGTGTGAACGGGAAATGTAAATAAACTTTCACATGGGTACTTAACAGATTAAAACATATCCCAGCTAACCAGTTCCCCCTTTGGCAAAGGGGGCTAGGGGGATTTATCAACAACAAGGAGCAACAACATGGCGTTAAGTTTAAAAAAGGGTGAGGGTGTCTCACTGCGTAAAGAAGAAAATGATTTAGCCCAAGTCACTATTGGTTTAGGTTGGGATGTGGCCGAAGTGCCGCAAAAAAAGGGTCTATTTGGTTCGTTGTTTGCGCCCAAGCCGCAAGAGTTTGATTTAGACGCGGTGGCTTTTTTATTAGATGCTAATGGTAAAGTGACTAACTTAGGGCCTCAAAACGATTTAATTAAAGGCGATGTGATTTTCTTTAATAGTCAAAAACATCCCAGTGGCCATATTTGGTTGACGGGTGATAATCGTACAGGTGCGGGTGATGGCGACGACGAGCAAATCATCGTCAAATTAAATAGCTTGAGTGAACAATATCAACGGATCATTTTTGTTGTTTCTATTTATCAAGGCGCGCAACGTGGTCAGCATTTTGGCTTAGTGAAAAACGCCTATATTCGTGCGGTAGATGGTAAAGGCAAAGAGTTGTGCCGTTATAACATCAGCGGTGATTCTTCTTATGACAATATGGGTTCATTGACCTTTGCCGAAGTAGTGCGTGAGGGCGGTGCTTGGAAATTTAAAGCCATTGGTACACCTCATGCGGCAGATACCTTTGTTGAAGTCTTAAAAACCTATTTGCCTTGAGGTGTTTATGACAGCGCGGCGTTTACCTGTTTATTTGCTGTTAGATACATCTGGCTCAATGCGTGGCGAACCGATTGAGTCCGTCAATATTGGCTTGCGAGCGATGATGGCTTCGTTAAGGCAAAATCCTCATGCGCTGGAAAGTGTCTATTTATCCATTGTCACTTTTGACTCCTTGATTAAAGAAGTATTGCCACTTACCGCACTAAAACAATTAGTGTTGCCTGATATTGTTTGCCCCGAATCAGGAGCAACGTTTTTGGGTGAAGGTTTAGAGCGGATTTGTCAAAAAGTGGATAACGAAGTGCGCTTGTCGTCACAGCCCGACGAAGGCGACTGGCGGCCATTATTGTTTATCATGACCGATGGCAAACCCTCTGATACCTTAGCGTATAGTGAAGTGCTGGCCGAAGTGAAACGTCGCCCGTTTGCCAAAGTGATTGCCTGTGCCGCAGGTTTTAAAGCCGATGCAACAGTGCTAAAACGCTTAACGGACACCGTTGTCAGTTTGGATACGATGGACAGCAGCACGTTTTCGGGCTTTTTTCAGTGGATTTCGGCAACGGTTAGCTCTAGCCAAAGCAACAAACAGGTGGATAATTTTGACTTGCCACCTCCGCCCGCCGAAATTAATGTGGTGATTTAAGATACTGTAGGGGCGAATTTATTCGCCCATGATGAATAGATAAAGGCGAATAAATTAGCCCCTACGAGGACAAAACATCATGCGCCGACTACCCATTTTTTTCTTGTTAGATGTTTCCGAGTCGATGGCAGGAGATAGTCTGCGTCAACTGCAACAAGGTTTAGAGCGTTTAGTGCGGAGTTTACGCACTGACCCTCATGCTCTCGAAACCGTTTATTTGTCGATGATTGCCTTTGCAGGGAAAGCGAAAACACTGACCCCGTTAATCGAAGTAGCCTCATTTTATCCGCCACGTTTACCCGTAGGTTCAGGCACGGCATTAGGGGTTGCGCTTGAACATTTAATGGTGGAAATTGACAAAAACGTCATCAAAACCACGCCTGATCGCAAAGGTGATTGGAAACCAGTAGTCTATTTAATGACCGATGGTAAGCCTACCGACAACATCGCTAATGCTTTACGTCGTTGGCAAAAATATTATAAAAATCAAGTGTCTTTAATTGCTATTGGGGTTGGCCAATATGCCGCTTTAGATACCTTGCGTCAATTAACCGACCAAGTATTGCATTTAGATGCACAAAACGACGAAGACTTTCGCAAGTTTATTGATTGGGTCAGTCAATCGGTGGTGGCGCAAAGCCGTAGTGTATCCGCTAGTAGTAATGAAGGCGTGAATTTAGCCAAATTAGACGATTCCATCATGTCAAAAATTGGCGATTTAAGTGCCGCCGCCAAAGTCGATGAAGATTTTGTCATTCTCACAGGCCGATGCCAAAACACGCGCTTACCGTATCTGATTAAATACGAACGAATGCCCTTTAATTTTGAAGGTGGCAATTTTTCCATGCGCTTAGACCGTTACAACATGGCAGGCGTAATGGCTTTAGAAAGTGATTATTACGAACTGTCCGATGACAGTATGGCAACACCAACGATTAATACCGATGCTTTAGTGGGTGGCGCAGGGTGTCCGCATTGTGGCAATCCTTATGCTATTGCCGCCTGTGGCAACTGTAATCAACTCATGTGTATTCGTGGTGAAGGTGATGCAAAATGTCCGCACTGTCAGTTTGAAAATAGTTTTGGTATGTCTGATGGCGAAGGTTTTGATATTAGCCGAGCGCGTGGATAGTTTAATATGGATAAGTTAGAAAAGTCACCCCAACTAAACTTTCAATTAGCGAATGCCGTTGTCGGCAAACCGTATGCCGAAAAGCCTGTATTACTTACTTTGTCTGATAAAGTGGTGGTGATTGAAGCAATAGATGTGCGAAGTGAAGCAGGGCTAGAGTTCGATTTTCAGACAGGTCAATTAGTCGGCCTGCCCTTAGTTTCAGGTGAGTTTGACGCTCACATTAGTTATTACTGCCTCTCTCAAGGCAAAAATACTGCACTGACAACGGTATTAAGCCGTTTTTATATTAACGCCGATCCTCGTTCGTTATGGAAAAATATCCCCTCTGATACTCAACAGTTATATGCCAAAGCGGATTCGGCTAGTCAAAAAATAGAAACATCCACCATTAAAATGCTTGCCGCCAGTCAGCGCGGCCGCTCTCATGCACATAAAGGCCAAGCGCGTGACGATGATTTTTTTATCAATAGTGGCAAAAACTGGCAAATAGCTATCGTCGCTGATGGTGCAGGGAGTGCTAAATATAGTCGTTATGGCTCGTATCTTATATCGCAAGTGATAGGAAAATTTTTAAGTAAATCTTTGTCACGTCCATATGATTTAAGCCTAACAGACATTACTGTAGAGTTTATTGGTGCAATTGGAGAAACCATTTGCCATCTCGAACACGCAGCGGAGGCGCAAAACAGTTCAATTAAAGACTACGCCAGTACCATGTTGGCACTCGTGTGTTTGTTTGATGCTAAGCAGCAAGAATATGTGTATATCAGTTTCGCGGTCGGCGATGGCGTAATTGCGTTATATCAACCGACGACACAACAATTACACTTATTAAATCAACCCGACACAGGAAGTTATGCAGGTGAAACCTGTTTTTTAACGGAAGAGGCTATCGTTAACACCTCATCGCTCATGCAGGTTTTTAGAAGTCCAGTTTTTTTACCCTATGTATTAATGACCGATGGCGTGAGTGATGCCTTTTTTGACTCCGATAACGCTCTAAAAAACGCCAGCGTATGGCACGCATTATGGCAAGATTTAACTGAAAATCAGGCATTTGATGACGAAGTAAAATTATTAGCGTGGTTGGATTTTTGGTCAACAGGCAATCACGACGACCGCACCATCATCCTTGTTGAGCCAAAAAATTATGAATGAAATTATTAATTTATTGGCATCCGATGGTACAACAGTACGGTTTTATAACGAAATTAAAGCCTCTGGCGGCATGAAAGATGTCTATTTTTCGCCTGATAGAAGTTATGTCGTCGCTTTTTTTCGTGATAAAAATAACGCCGCGACGAAAGAACGCCTAGCAATGATTACGGGGCAATACCGTGAGCGTATTTTTAATCAACCGAATGGTGATTATTGGAAATCACTGTATTGTTGGCCAACGGCAACTGTCGAGCATCAAGGACGTTTAGGTGTAGTTGTACCGTTTTATGCGTCAAGTTTTTTCTTTGAATATGGCTCGCAACAAAACGATATGTTAGGCATAAAAGGCAAAGAAAAAGAAGGAAAATGGTTCGCTTCACCGTCCAACCGTCAACGATTTTTAGATGCCCGTGAATTGGGTGATTGGCTCAATCACTTAAAAATTTGTTTGATGATTGCTCGTTCAGTGCGTCGCTTACACGCCGCAGGTTTAGCCCATTCTGACTTGTCTTATAAAAATGTGTTAGTTGATCCCGTCACAGGCCGTGCCTGTTTAATTGATTTAGACGGCTTGGTTGTCCCCAATAAATTTCCGCCTGATGTTGTTGGTACGCCTGATTTTATTGCGCCTGAATGTGTAAAAACCGCACGTTTAGACAAGCATGACCCAAAGCGTGTATTACCTAGTATTCGCACCGACCAACACGCTTTGGCAGTGTTGATTTATATGTATTTATTGTATCGCCATCCCTTACGCGGCGATAAAGTCCATGATGCCAAAGACTCGCAACATGATGAAGAATTGGCGATGGGCGAACAGGCGTTATTTGTTGAACATCCTGTTGATTCTTCTAATCGAATTAATCTAGAACACGCAAAGCCTAGCGAATTGCCGTGGAAAGACACGGCGAAAATGCCCTATACCTTAACGGGCTCTTATCTTGCACCGTTGTTTGAACGGGCGTTTATTGACGGTGTGCATCAACCTCATTTACGGCCAACAGCCGACGAATGGGAACATGCCTTAGTCAAAACAGTGGATTTAATCCAACCGTGTCAAAATCCCCAATGCGCGCAAAAATGGTATGTTTTTGATAATAAAACCAAGCCCAGTTGTCCGTTTTGTGGTACGCCGTTTCACGGTAAATTACCTGTATTGAACTTGTATTCTTCCCATCAAGAAGGACGTTTTTTACCTGATAATCATCGCTTAATGGTCTATAGCAATCAGTCGTTATTTTTGTGGCACGTCAATCGCACGATTTTCCCTAATGAACGTTTAACCCCCGAACAGAAAAAACGAGTGGGCTATTTTGTATTTCATCAAAATGTCTGGTGGTTGGTGAATGAAGGCATGAGCGATTTAATGGATACCGACAGTAAAGAACAATTTGCTATAGGTACAAAAGTCGAATTAAAAGAAGGTCGTAAGTTATTATTGGCACGTGGCGAAGGGGGGCGTTTAGTAGTGGTACAAATGGTAGAATGCTAATTATTCAAGCCGTATAGAAAATTTGAGTAGTTATGTCTTTACCATCCTCTTATATCGTTAATTTAACCCGTGGCATATTACGCGTCGATGTTGACAGCGCATCGCAACCCGCCGAAACCTTATTTGATTTTGCAGAACGCCGTAACCCCAAACGTGCATTTCTATTTGTTTCTAAAGTGCTTGGCCGCCATATTCCCGTCAAACCGTCAGTGATGGCGCAAAGTTTTAGCCAACTCGCGGCACAAATTCCCGATAGTTTACCTGAGCCTGTCTTAGTGATTGGCATGGCGGAAACAGCCGTTGGTTTAGGCGCAGGCGTGCATCGAGCGTTGCAAAGTCGTTATCCGCAAGCGATGTATTGGATGAGTACCCGCCACACCCTAGGTACGCCGTTATTTGCTCGTTTTGAAGAAGAACACAGTCACGCCAGTTCGCACTTATTGCATTGGCCTATAGACGAGACTCTGAAACAACAGTTATTAGCGACAAAAACCTTGATTTTAGTCGATGATGAAGCTTCGACAGGTAAAACATTTATCAATCTGAGCCGAGCTTTAGAAGACGCTGGATTGCAACATATTGAGCGTATTATTACCGCGACTTTAACGGATTGGTCAGATAATGCTGTCACTAAAGCGTTAGGCGAAAAAGCCAGTTCAGTATCGTTATTGTCGGGTAAGTACGACTGGCAAGCCTTACCCAATGTACCACCGCCTGATATGCCGCAAGTTAATACTGTCGCTCAAGGTGCATGGCAGCCAAATTTAGCTTTAGATTGGGGACGATTAGGGGTGATAAATCATCGTCATACCTTAACCAATAAAATAAGTGTTAAAGCAAACGAAAGGATATTAGTCCTCGGCACAAGCGAGTATGTTTGGCGGTCGTTTTTATTGGCTGAAGATTTAGAGAAGCAAGGCGCAGATGTTCATTTTGCTTCAACCACGCGTTCGCCGATTGCCATTGGTCATGCCATTAAAACCGCATGCGCCTTTAGTGATAATTACGGTTTAGGCATTGCCAATTTTTCTTATAATGTCCTGCCTGAACAGTATGACCGTATTTTTATTTGCACTGAAACCCCTGCATCAATGGTGGATACGCAGTTGCTAAAAGCATTAAATGCACAGGTAATTGTTGATGACTAAACCTTTATTCTTAATCGATTTAGATGACACGATTTTACAAACCGCACGGAAAATGTCGCCCGAAGACGTGCGTCATGTCGCGGCTTTAGATAAGCACGGCCAACCTTTAAGTTTTACCAATAACACCCAACGCGCTTTTATCGACTGGTTATTAACAACGGCAGATGTTGTACCTGTCACGGCGCGTAGTGTAGATGCATTCAAGCGAGTGCAATTGCCTTTTAGCCAAGGAGCAATTTGCGCGCATGGGGCGGTGATATTAAATCCTAACGGTGAAATTGACGAAGTTTGGTATAATTATACTAAACAACAGTTAGAAAAATACCGTGTTAGTTTGAGCGAAATTCAACAACATCTAGTACAGATAGGCGAGTCTTTAGGTTTGTCATTGCGGACGTGGATTGTGGAAGAAGAGGGCATAGCAACTTATGCACTGGCGAAACATAACAATCAAGGTGATGAAGTCTTAATCGCCGTCGAAAATCAGCTTAAACAAGTCATGGATTTAAGCGACTTTTATATTCATCGTAATGCCAATAATTTAGCGATTTTGCCTAATGCGTTACATAAGAAGTTTGCCGTACAAGAATGGTTACGCCGCGACCGTGAGCAACACGGCGAACGCCCCATTTTAGGTTTTGGCGATAGCTTGTCGGATATGGGATTTTTGCAAGAATGTCATTGGTGGGCAACGCCGCGTCAAGGACAACTCGCTGAGTATATTTATCAGTCCTTAGAAATCAAGGAAAGTTTATGATCCAAGGATTTTCAGGCTCTTATCAGTCCTCAGACGTGCAGTTTTTATTACGACAACTGAATGTTGAAGTCACCGATATTAATGAAAAAGAACGTTTAATTCAAACAGGACAAAAGCACTATTCCGAGATGCTCAGTGCCGAACCTATTCCCTCCGCCAAACATCAACAGATTTATCAACACGCCTTAGACAGTTATGGTTTACGCATGGCGCAGGATATTCAAGCATTGGCTTTGGCATTATTGCCGTTCCAAGTGCGAGGCGAATTAGTGCTAGTGTCTTTTGTCCGTGCAGGTGTGCCGATTGCGGTGTTATTAACCCGTGCATTAACAGCGATGGGTGTGTGTGTGACGCATTACGGGATTAGTATTGTTCGTGATAAAGGTATAGACCAACACGCCCTTAATGCAGTAATTCAGCAGCATGGTGTTGAGCCTGTTATTTTTGTCGATGGCTGGACGGGGAAAGGGGCAATATCGCAAGAGTTAAGTCGTAGTTTAGCGCAAGATAGCCGTTTTGGTGGTCAACCACGCTTAGTGACTTTGGCTGACCCTTGTGGTCATGCATGGTTAGCGGCTTCGGCAGAAGATTGGTTAATTCCATCAGGCATGTTAGGGGCAACAGTATCGGGTTTGGTGTCGCGTTCGTTGTATAATGCTAATGATTGGCATGGTTGTAATAGCTGTACGCACTTGCAAGATTATGATGTCAGTCAGTCTTTTATTGATTCAGTTGATTCCTTACGTCAACAGCTTGAGCCTAACTCTATATTAGCTAGCGAGGCATGGACAAGCAAACAACAGCAAGCCTTGCAGCAGCAAAGTAAAAGCGTGATTCAGTATTTTAGTCAACAGTTTGGCGTGAGCAATATCAACCGCATCAAAGTCGGTATTGCCGAAGCGACACGTGCCGTTATGCGTCGTGTGCCCGAACATATTTTTGTCAAAAATAAAGCGGATAATGATGTCGCCTTGTTGGTGTCTTTAGCGCAACAAGCAGGAATCGAAATACAAGAAGTGGGCGAGGCGTTAGGCCAATATCGCGCACTGACTTTGATTAAAGGAATGAAGGAATAAAGGTATGACGAAAATTTCTCCTTACGCACTGGGCGCAACCTTATATATGCCCGCCACACGCATCGATTTATTATCTGTGGTGCTGGGTGAAAAAATCCCATCATTACGCTCATTAGTGATTTGTTTAGAAGATGCGGTGTCTGAATCTGATGTTGGTTATGCCCTAGATAATTTACAGAGACTATTGATTACCTTATCCAGTGGTCAACCGCGCTATAAAAATGCACCTTTAGTGTTTGTGCGGCCACGAAATTTAGCGATGGCAACGCAGTTAGTTGAATGGCCGTTAATGAGCCTAGTTGATGGTTTTGTCTTACCAAAATTCACCTTGCACGATTTACCCGTTTGGCAGCATTTAATTATGTCCACGCAGTTATGGGTGATGCCAACTTTAGAAACTCAAGAAGTGTTTGATGCAAGGGCAATGAGCGAATTAGCCACCGCCTTAGTCAAAGAAGATTTAGGTGCGCGCGTTCTAGCATTACGCATTGGTGGCAATGATTTATTAAACTGCTTAGGTTTACGCCGTAGCCAAACACACACACTGTATCAAAGTCCGTTAGGTTATGTGATAGGGATGCTGTCAGGGGTGATGGGCGCAGCAGGTTTTTCCTTAACTGCGCCTGTGTGTGAATTATTGCAGCATCCCCATTTATTGTGCCGCGAATTAGCACAAGATATGGATTATGGTTTAGTGGGCAAAACTGCAATTCATCCGACACAAATCCCGTTAATTCATCGTGCATTACAAGTCAGTGCCGAAGACCAACAAGCGGCGTTGTTAATTCTCAATAGTTCTGCCCCCGCCGTTTTTCAGCATAATGGCGCGATGTGTGAACCAGCAACCCATGTGCGCTGGGCACAACGTACCCTGGAGCGCGCCCATTGGTACGGTGTTGTTAATGAGTCATTGGTAGTCGGATGAAATTATCGCACCACCCACCGTTGTTTATCCGCGCTCGCCACCCAACTATCCTGAGACGTTGTCAGTAACAATGCATCATAATAACGACGCACTTCTTGCACATAAACAAGGGCTTGGCCTGCACGCGGCAGTTGACGTAAATGACGGCTAACATCTAACCATTTGTCAGGATCATCGCCATGTGCTTGGCTGATTTTGCGTGCTTTCAGCACATGAGCATAACCCATGTTGTAGGCAGCTAAAGTCATCCATGTTCTATCGGGTTCATGGACGGTGGTCGGCAGTTTATCGGCAATAATCTTGTAATACGCTGCGCCGCCTTCAATGCTTTGGCTAGGATTGTCACGATTAGTAACACCCATTTCTTTCGCTGTGCCTTTAGTTAACATCATCAAGCCCGAAACACCTGTTGGCGAGATAGCGGTAGAATCCCATTTGGATTCTTGATAACCAATCGCGGCCAATAAACGCCAATCCATTTCTTGTTTATTCGCTTGTTGTTGAAACTTGGATTTATACAACGGCAGACGGTCTTGCATATCTCGCTGAAAGTTCTTTACGCCAAGTGTGTTAAAGGTATTACCTTGACCATAAAACGCCGTCAGACGTTTGAGTGTGCCATCTTCATTGGCATCACGTAAAAAACTATTCGCTAAACCTAATAAACTTTTATCTTTAGGACGAACTGCCCACGCTAATTGCGTGGTATTTAAACCACTGGAAATTTTTAACTCAGGAAAAGCGGCACGATGTGCGGCAAATTCGGCATCGTTCATCACTGCAAAATCGACATCGCCAGAATTGACTTGTTGGAGTAGTTTTTCAGGTGTAGCGTTACGCATTTCGATAAGGTCGGCTTGCGGATTATCAATCGCTAATTCTTTAGCTTCAGCACTGTTTTTACTAACGGCAATACGCGCTTCGGTAGGCTGATTAGTATCCGTTTCTATCCGCTCAATGAGTTGTTGTTTGACTTCTAAATACGGTTCACTGATTTGAACATGAGCTAAACGAGGGTCATCGCTAGATAGTCCCGTAATACCAATATCTGCATCGCCCGATTTTAAGGCGCGCACGACACTTTCGGCATTGGGAGCTTGTTCAATAATTAAGGTAACGTGAAGGTTTTCGGCGAATTTGCGCAATAATTCATATTGCAAGCCACGAACGCCTTCTGCGCCATGAGGAAGAAATGTCGTTGGCCCAGCAACACCAATAACGCGTAAAGTGCCACGTTCAGCAACTTCATCGACGGTGTTATAAATTGGTCGAATTTGCAGTGTTGCAAAAAAAATAGCAAAGGCGAAGGTTAAACGCCACAAAGTATTGCTTGATTGTTTTACCACGCTTTTGGCTGGCAAGGCCATTTTGCCTGACATGCGTTAGCACCTCTCAGAGTTTCGTTTAGGCAACTGCTATTCCATATAAGCGGTTGAAATATCAGTCGTTTTGGCGTTTTCTTGAGATGTTACCCCCTGTGTTATAGGTCAAAAATTAGACATTGGACGCGAACTGTAGTCGCTACTGTAGCAAAAGTCGAGCTAAAACCGCTGAGTAACGTCCGTTTGTAGGACAAAGTGTATCTGATTATGTCAGGGGGAGATTGGTGAATTAGGACGAGTTTTTGTGAGATGGTGACAGTAGAGTATTAATATCAATACTCCGAAAAGCAAAATTTTGTCTAAAGCATCCTCAAAAGCCTGTGATGCAGGAGTCTAATTGTTTACTAGATTAGGGCAGTCAGATATGTTCTTATTATCTTATCCCAACTATCCATGACGAGACGCGTATGCCAATCAAAAAGAAGTTAAATATGAAACATAAAATCACTCAGTCAGTGACTCAGTTTTTTATTAATAAAATTTACCCTATCTTGGATGGAACACTTCAGCAAGAGGGGATGCCGTTCCTACAAACTTACCCTATGATTCCGCATGTTGATTCACGTCAGATTGGTTGGACGCATTATGGTGTCATGATTCCTGATCTGGCCGAACCTCACCATTTTTTTTCAATCATGTCAATTATCGGCGCGCCTGGAGCACTCGCTTTTGATACAGATCATGCTTTAGCTGATAGTCCGCGACGAAGCGCAGCATTGGTAACGGGTACAGCGGCGACTCATCCAAATTTATTTCGTAGTTATTCAATTGATCACGATTGTGACATGCGTGCTGATGGTAGTTTGATACAGTTTGGGCAAGATTTGAAGATTACGGGCAGCTATCCTGATTATCATGTTAGTGCAAGTTATGCGGACTTCGAACTTGAGATGGACATTCATAATACGGATAAAGTTTCTTGGTTCATTAAAAGTGCGGTCTATGATCATTTAAGTTTGCTGTCAACGTATTCTGGGCATCTGAAGTGGCAAGGTGAATCTCAAGCGATTTCGGGTCTGTGTACTTTTGAATATGCAGCCAGTCTTAGCCCTTATCTTTTGAAGGATAAGCCACTGAATGATACTCTGAAAATCCCATTGGATTTTTTTACTTATCAGATTATTAATTTTGATGAGCGTACGCAGTTACTCTTAAATTGCACGCGTATTAATGGTATTAAAGCGATTAGTAAAGCCTTTCTGCGAAGTTTGGATCATTACAATAAAAGCTATGATGCTGACTTTGAAGTGCTGACGTATCAAGATGAACTCGCCATTGCGCCAGATGGTGTAATAATGAAACTGCCTAAGACATTTGCGTGGAAGGTTTATGAGCAAGAGAAAGTCATATCTGTGATTCATGCTGAAGTTGATACGGCATTTACCTATGGTTTGGGCAGTGGTTATGTAGGCGGGTATACGTATTCTGGCCGACACAACGACAAGTCTATCTCGGGTCGAGGATATATAGAATATATTGATCGACGTTAAACTTATGAAGCCATTAGATTCAAACTAACCCTCAACGCTGGCAAGAAGATACCTACCCTATCTAAATTAAGTTATCATATCGCCCTTCTTTAAACGGACACAAAACTCTGTTTTTTGTCCACCCCGTTTTGTTTTCGACGTAATGAGCGAGTCTGTCATGCTGATTGTAAGTGGTGCTACGGCGTTATCCTCCTTCAAAAATCATCGCCTCTTGGCCAATTTGCAAGCGATAGTGCCTAGCGTTGCGGGTTTAACGGCACGTTTTGTTCATCTGATTGCCCTTGATGGCGAGTTAAGCGAACACGAAACTAAACAGCTTCATGAGTTGCTGCATTACGATGAAGATTTTAACGGTCAAGGCTTTGAAGAAGCCGAATACGATGCCGTGTTTATCGTTACGCCACGTATTGGCACGATTTCGCCTTGGTCTTCAAAAGCCACAGATATTGCCCGTAACAGTGGTTTAAGCAAAGTTCAACGTGTTGAACGGGTCACTGTCTATTGGTTGCAAACGTCGGATGATTTAAGCGACGACCAACGCCAATTTATTGCCGCCAAATTGCATGACCGTATGACGCAAAGCGTATTAGCCGAGATTGAAGAGGCGGCGATTTTATTTGAAGAACACACACCAAAACCGCTACAAAGTATTGATATTCTGGGCGGTGGTCGTGAAGCCTTAGTACAAGCGAATCTCGATTTTGGTTTTGCCTTATCGCCAGATGAAATTGATTATTTAGTGGCAAGCTTCCAACAAATTGGTCGTAATCCGCACGATGTCGAATTGATGATGTTCGCGCAAGCCAACTCTGAACATTGTCGTCATAAAATTTTTAATGCTGAATGGACGATTGATGGCCAAGTCGCCGAAAAGTCATTGTTTGGCATGATTAAAAACACCTATAACCATGCGCCCGACAATATTTTGTCCGCCTATAAAGACAATGCGTCGGTGATTGTCGGTCATCAAGCCGATCGTTTCTTTCCGAATCCTAGTAGCAACACCTATGGTTACAGCAACGAGCCTGTTCATATTTTAATGAAGGTTGAAACGCATAACCATCCGACAGCGATTTCTCCCTTTGCAGGCGCAGCGACAGGCGCGGGCGGTGAGATTCGTGATGAAGGCGCAACGGGTCGTGGTGGCAAACCAAAAGCAGGTTTAACAGCGTTTACCGTTTCCAACTTACAGATTCCAAATTTTGTGCAGCCGTGGGAAACGCCGTATGGCAAACCTAATCGTATTGTTTCTGCGCTCGATATTATGATTGATGGCCCTTTAGGCGGCGCAGCGTTTAATAATGAGTTTGGTCGTCCGAATTTGTGTGGTTACTTCCGTACCTTTGAGTTAGCGGCCAATGGCTTAAATGGTATTGAAGTTCGTGGTTATCACAAACCGATTATGATTGCGGGCGGCATGGGTAATATTCGTGCTGACCATGTGCAAAAAAATAGTATTCAAGCGGGTGATTGCTTAATTGTGCTCGGTGGCCCTGCGTTGTTAATTGGTTTGGGTGGCGGTGCGGCTTCCAGTATGGCCAGCGGTGCGAGTGCGGAAAACTTAGACTTTGCCTCGGTACAACGTGATAACCCCGAAATGGAACGCCGCTGCCAAGAAGTCATTGATGTCTGTTGGGCGATGGGTGATAACAATCCCTTTGTCTCGGTACATGATGTTGGTGCAGGTGGTTTGTCTAATGCTATGCCTGAATTAGTCCATGAACACGATTTAGGCGCGACCTTAGAACTCCGCAATATTCCTAATTTAGAGCGTGGTATGAGTCCACGTGAGATTTGGTGTAATGAAGCGCAAGAGCGTTATGTCTTAGCGGTTCGCCCTAATCGTTTAGCAGAATTTGAAGCCATTTGTGCGCGTGAGCGTTGCCCTTTTGCGGTACTAGGCCAAGCGGAACAAGTGCAGCATTTAACGGTAAAAGACAGTCATTTTGCCAATAAAGCAGTAGATATGCCGATGCAAGTGTTGCTTGGTAAAGCCCCTAAAATGTCACGTCAATTTACCACGCAAGCAATTGAGCAACCCACGTTTGATACGTCAACGATTGATTTGCAAGAAGCAACCAAGCGCGTATTACAAGTGCCAACAGTCGCATCAAAATCATTCTTGATTACTATTGGTGACCGTTCCGTTACGGGCTTAGTGGCGCGTGAGCAAATGGTGGGTCGTTATCAAGTTCCTGTGGCGGATTGTGCCGTCACAGCCAGTGGTTTTCATGCCTATACAGGCGAAGCCATGGCAATGGGTGAACGTACTCCCTTGGCATTGATTAACGCTGCTGCCTCAGCACGGATGGCGGTCGGTGAAGCGATTACTAACATTGCTTGTGCCAGCATCGAAAAGTTAGGCGATATTAAATTGTCCGCTAACTGGATGGCTGCTGCAGGTTACGGCATGGAAGACCAAAACCTGTTTGAAGCGGTCAAAGCCGTCGGCATGGAGTTATGTCCCGCCTTAGATATTGCTATTCCTGTTGGTAAAGACTCGCTCTCTATGCGGACAGTCTGGAAAGAGGGTGATGACAACAAAGCCGTCACTTCACCGTTATCACTCACCGTGACTTCATTTGCGCCTGTGGTCGATATTCGTAAAACTCTTACACCTGAGCTGAAAGCTGATGTTGATAGCGTCTTACTGTTGATTGATTTGGGCAATGGCAAAAATCGTTTAGGCGGTTCGATTTTAGCGCAAGCCTATGGCCAGCTTGGTAATGTCGCACCAGACCTCGATAGCCCTCAGCTATTAAAAGACTTCTTCAACACCATTCAGCAACTCAATACCGACGGCAAATTGTTGGCCTACCATGACCGCAGTGACGGCGGTTTAGTGGCAACATTAGCAGAAATGGCATTTGCAGGTCGTGTGGGTTTAGATATTGATGTATCGGCATTAGCCGCCAGTCAGCAAGACCTAGCCGCCGTATTATTTAACGAAGAATTAGGCGCAGTGATTCAAGTTCGCGTCAGCGACTTGGCCTCTGTACAAGCTGCATTTGCCGCAACGACAGTGACGGCAAGTATTTTGGGCACAATCAATACGCAACAAACCATATGTTTTAGCTACAACGGTGCAGCCGTATTAACTGGCACACGCGCACAATGGCAGCAAGATTGGGCGGAAACCAGTTATCGAATTCAAGCGATTCGTGACAATGCCGAATATGCCGAGCAAGAATTTGCTCTTATTGCCGATGATAAACAATCAGGTTTAATTGCTCAGTTAAGTTATGACTTGAATGCCGATATTGCCACGCCATTTATTGCCACGGGTGTGCGTCCTCGTGTGGCTATTTTGCGGGAACAAGGGGTGAATGGTCATATCGAAATGGCCGCCGCCTTTGATAAAGCAGGTTTCACCAGTGTCGATGTCCACATGAGCGATATTCTCAGTGGCCGTGTTAGCTTAAAAACCTTCCAAGGCTTAGTGGCTTGTGGCGGATTCTCTTATGGTGATGTGTTAGGTGCAGGTGGCGGCTGGGCAAAATCGGTATTGTTTAATGCCCGTGCTCGTGCCGAGTTTGCCGACTTTTTTGCTCGTCCTGAAACCTTTAGTTTGGGTGTCTGTAACGGTTGTCAAATGTTGTCGCAACTGAAAGATTTGATTCCGGGCGCAGAGTTATGGCCTCGTTTTGTCCGTAACAACAGTGAATCGTTTGAAGCCCGTACCGCATTGATGATGGTAGAAGAATCTCCGTCATTGTTCTTTACAGGCATGGCGGGTTCGGTCATGCCGATTGCGGTGGCACATGGCGAAGGTCGTGTTTTACATCCTGAAATCAATACCTTAAATGCCAGTGGTTTAGTAGCATTACGTTTTGCCGATGCCACAGGTGCCGCCACAGAAACTTATCCCTTAAATCCCAATGGTTCGCCGTTTGGTATTACCAGTGTTACCAGTACCGATGGTCGGGCAACGGTATTAATGCCGCATCCTGAGCGTGTGTTCCGTGCGGTGCAAAATTCTTGGCAGCCAAGTCAATGGCATGAGGATGGTGCTTGGATGCGGATGTTTAGAAATGCGCGGGTGTTTGTGGGTTAATTGATGTTGTGGTAGAAAGAAGAAGGGCGGATTTAATCCGCTTTTTTATAAAAATAAAAGGACTTTATATGCGCTATCTTCTTGTTTTAATTTCTCTATTTTGTTCGGTTTCTCATGCCGATGTTTTTCAGGGACAAGAAAAAGAGGGCTATTTTTATCCTGATTTTCAAGCTTGGCGTATTGTTGAGGCGAGACGGTTAGCACCAGCAAATGTACAGCGTGATTTGTTGGGGATTCCTACTATCATGGCTGGGTCGTTACTCTTTTTTTCTAATAATTATTTCACCATGAAGAGCCCGAATTCAGGGGGAGATATGATTTTTCCTGCCTGTTTTATTCAAGATGAAACAGGTATGCAGGCGCATGTTGTTGATGATCAAGCACAAAACTTACTAGGTGAGTACGTTAATTTTAATGTTGGTAAAAAAGGTATCGTTTATTTTTCATTGGATGGGAAGTTTTTATTTGGAATGAAGCAAGAGTCTAAGTTTGATGCCAGCCAACGCCCCAAATTTGAAAATGTTGTTGAAAAGTCTCAAGATATGAAAGCACAGATATACGCGGTAGGTGATATAGAGCAAAGGCATGCTGATAAGCCTGATGCTTTAGCAAAATACTTACCGATAATCAAAAAAAATATGAAGACCTTGCTACAAAAAAAAGAATGTGAGTTTGTTGAATCGAAAAAAGTAGTAGAAGTTAAACCTAAAAGCCTAAAAATAATTTTTCCTCAATTAAATCAAAAAGTGATTGTGCCTGATGGCGTGATGGATTTAGGTAAAAATATCAATTCGAGTAGTAGTGTGACGCGACATAAATACCCACGTTCAATAGAATATATAAGAAAAGATAGTTGTACATCCAATGTCTTATTCAGTGATTATACGAGTGGCGAAAAGACAAGTGAGAAATTTATCACAAGAGGATTTCTTGGTGGCCGTGATGATGCCATCATCAGTCAAAAAATCATGCAAACTGAAAAATATAAACAGTGGTTTAGCACATATTATCAATTGCGATTTTTGAATATAAAGATTGATAATTTCTATATGAATGAATTGTTTAATCAAGTGGCAAATTCAAGCTGTCATCGTGAACTTTATCGTAAACGGATTGATTTTCAGACAATTTTAACTAGGTTTCAAGGCTTTCAGGGGTTTACTTATTATCAGGAGTACTTCTCTCCTAGAAGTGAAGAGTGGCAAACTGATAATTTATTGGTGTTAGAAACCAAGGAGTATAAACTCAGTATTTACGATAGCGCGCCCGACGAATTAACCGTTACTATGGAATATCCCGTGGTTAAACCATAATCATGCGCCACTTCTTCATCTTCCTAATCACACTCTACCAAAAGTACCTATCACCCCATAAAGGGTTTAAGTGCGCCTACGCTTGTTATCATCACAGTCCGTCTTGTTCAGCAATAGTCAAAAATATCATCGCCGAACATGGCGTTATTGCAGGCTGGCCATTGATTAAACAGCAGTTTGCCAATTGCCATTTAGCCTATCAATACTTAGAAACAGAACGCGAAAAACAAGAAAGAGAGGGACGTGAGCGCAGAAGAAGGCGCAATCGTCGCCCACAACGAGAATGTTTTTCTAGGCAAGATAAGTGTGATTGCACTCTTGAGTTGGGTGATTGTATCCCTGATTTGCCGTGTAGTTATAAGTAAATAATTTAGGCCATAATACACTGATTTTTGCCATTATTTTTAGCAAAGTACAAGGCAGTGTCGGCACGTTTTAGCGTTTCTGCAAATGACATATCGTGTTCCGAAAGTCGGGTAATGCCCATGCTGACTGTTACTGATATTTGCTCAAATTGACTAAAAATAACGGTATCGGCGATGGTTTGGCATGCTTTTTTGCCCATGAGTGGAATGGCGAGCGGATTTTCTTCACACCAACTCACAATAAATTCTTCACCGCCCCATCGAGCGACCAAATCTAAGGGGCGACGATAAAGCTCGGTTAATTTGGCAGCGACCATACTAATGACATTGTCACCAATATCGTGGCCATAGTTATCGTTAATTTTCTTAAAGTTATCTATATCTAGAATGGCAATATAAATGTTTTTCTTTTCTCGTTGTGCGATTTTTTTCAACTGCTCGAAGTTTTTTAAGAAGCCTTTACGATTATAAATTTTAGTTAGTGAATCAGTTAATGCCTGTTTTTCCGAATTTTTGAGTAATTGATATAAGTGATACTCGTTAGCACCATTCATTAATGAATAAAACAAACCAATAAAAAAAGCAACAGCAAGTACAATGAGTTCGGTTATTTTTTCATAGTAAATTTTATTGTTCAGTGTAAATACCATAAAATAATAAATAACTAAAGTGAGCAAGGGGACTGCAATTACCCACTTAAAAGGATAATTAAAAACCCATAAAAACAATAAGATACTAAGTCCTATGATTTCGTAGGGATAGTAAATGTGATGGGTGATTGCGTAAGTATAGACCAGCACACAACTAAACAACGCTAAAGAAGCCAAAATAAACATATTGTTATAATAAGTTTCATTTGGCTTTTTATTAAATACGGAAATAATAAGAATAGATAATAAAGCGGTGTCGGTAAAAATGAAGTTGATGGTTAAAATACCGAGCCATTCTCCTTGGCTGAGACTAAAAAAGTAAATTAATACTTTTAATAGTATAAGCATAGTCACAATAGGTGTGCTTAAAATAATTCGATGATGTAGTTTTTTGCTTAAATAATCGATGTATTCATTAGTGTTATCTATTCTATTGTCACCAAATAATTCATGCCATATCTCTAAAAAAGATAATTGATAAGATTCAAAAAACTTTTTTACTAAAGTTATTGGCATAACGAAATACTCCAGAAATAAAATAGCTATTCCACATGTCAGCATGTTTAGTTGTGAATAATTTAGATTTACTGTTTAAACGCAAGACTACAAAATCAAAGTGAGAACTATGTCTCAAAAAGCGGGGCGGGCGAATTATATACAGGGGTGTAGAGCAAGTGCTAGGTTTGGCTTATGAAAGGGAGATATATGGGGATGAACGGTAAGTCACTTGCTGTAAGTAGGCTTCTCCCATGAATAAGAGAGAAGCCTACAACGGGCTTATTTTATGCCAGCAACGACTTCCAGTTCATCCAATGCATCTTCTAAATACGTTAATAGGCGTTGCATACTGGGCAGTGCTTTACGACAAGCAATCAAACCAAACTCTAATTTATCAACATAACTGGTCAGCGTCATATTTAACGCCATGCCATTTAATACGATGGAAACAGGATAAAAGCCATCAAGCTCCGCACCGTTCCAATACATGGTTTCTCTAGGGCCGGGTACATTAGAAATAATAACGTTAAACGCTTGTAGTTTTGGTGCAATACCCGTCATTAAGTTTGCCCCTGAAATACTATAGACCAACGCGCTATAGGCCATGATTTCTGATGGAGACATGCGGCTAAAACGGTCTTTGGCATTTTGTACAGAGCGATGAATAATATCCAAACGTGCTTTAGGGTCAGCTAAATGCGTACCTAAATTGGCTAAAATCATACTGATTTGGTTGCCGCCATCACTGTCATCGCGGCGTAAAGACATCGGCACCATTGCAATTAACGGTTTTGCGGGTAGAGCATCAAGTTCTAATAAGTACGTGCGTAATGCCCCTGCACACATCGCCATGACGACATCGTTAATCGTGACACCTAATTTCTTGCCAATTACTTTAATGCGCGTTAGGTCATAAGACTGTGCAGCAAAACGACGAGAGCCACTGACTTTCTGGTTTAAAATACAACGGGGTGCTTGAAACACGGAGACATAATCGGGGTCATGTTCGTAAGATGCACGAATAGCTTGATACAGTTCTTTAGCAACTTTAGGAACACTGCCTGCTTGATGGCGTAAGCGCGTCAGTGTATTGGCAAAATTAGACAGCGCGGTGACTTCTTCTTTAGGGCGTTTGTCGCGCTTAACTGCCCATAATGGCAATAGTGCTTTTTCGTTGGGATCAGTCGATAACGATTTTTGGGCAATACGCATACCCGCGACACCATCAACAACAGCATGGTGCATTTTGAAATATAAGGCAAAACGATTGCCTTCAATGCCTTCAATTAAGTGGCATTCCCATAATGGTTTAGCACGGTCTAATAACGCACTGTGTTCTTGTGAGACGTAAGCGAGTAGTTCCCGAACTCTACCCGGATCAGGTAGCGCGATATGGCGAAAGTGATGTTCTAAATCAAACTCGTCATCTTCCTCCCAAAACATGCCTTCTAAACGTTGGTTAAACGGACGAACGGGCGGTGTGACGGCTTTAAAACGAGCGGCTACTTCTTGAACAAAGTTCGCATCGGCGTTTTCTGGGATTTTAAACAGCATTAAACCGCCAACGTGCATCGGTTGTTGACGACGTTCTAACCATAAAAAAGCTTGATCAATAGGACCCAGTGCGCGCATATAAATGTCTCCTTGCTTTAGTTCATGTTATTGGTGAGTAGCGTAGAGCTTTTATGGGGAAGTTGTCTAATTATTTAATAGGATACTGAATTTATTCTGCATGTAGGGGCGAATTTATTCGCCAAGTTACAGAGGCGAATAAATTCGCCCCTACAAGTGTGATTTGGGTGTGGATTTAAACTTCGTGAACAAATAATTTACGGTCAAAACGAACTTGTGGCCAAAATACGCCATCATCTGCGCGCTCACCTGCGCCAATCACCATAATTGGAAATGCACCATCGGCCAAGTGCAGTAATTTACTGACCCGTACCGCATCAAAACCTTCCATCATGCAGGTGTCAAAACCATGCGCTCTAAAGGCTAAGACTAAATTTTCACAGGCCAAAGCCGTGCTTTTTGCCGCCCACAGTTCAACTTCGCTTTTGGTGTAAGGGCCACGAGGCACAGGTGCAACCAATCCACCTAAGGCAAAAGCGGCTTTTTTGGCAAACGCGAAGCTATTCATCGGGCCTGCTGCGTAGTTATAGGGAATCAATTGATAGTAGCGTTTGACGAGTTTGGGCACATCAGGCATCGGCCATTCACGTAACATTTGTTTGGAAAACTCATCAACACGGTCGGTACGGGCAACACAGACGATTAATTCTGCCGCTGTTTTTGCCGCTAATTGGCTCATGCACGCTTTCACTAATTTGGCTTTTTTATCGGGTGAACGTACAACATAAAATTCCCATTGCTGTAAGCCCGATGAGCACGGCGCAAGCAATGCCATATCTAAACAGTCATCTAACACGGCTTGGGGAATAGGCTTGTTGGTGAATTTACGCACTGAACGGCGACTCATGACCACCTGACGAAAATTTTCAACATCAATGTTGTTCGGCGCAGGTTCGTAGTAGCGCGATTTGCCACCGATGGAAATGCTATTACTTGCAGTAGCTGTGTTAGACATAACGAAGACCTCAATAAATCAGATAAATGCTTTGTTGTTGGTTTGAAGGTTATCGAACTATTCGATGGCTGTCAAAACTTTGTTGTGGGTAAAGTTCAGATTCTGCAGTCTAAATAAAAGAGGATTTCCCCCCTAAAAGTGGGGTTGAAATTATTCTTGCTATGGGCGTAATCTTGGCCGAGCTGTAATTCATTTGAACATTAAAGGATATTCCCGATGAATAAAAATAATAGCAAGAGTGCGCTAACAACACTCAGTATAGCGATGTTGCTAGTTGCCTGTAATGGTAATGACCACGATGCGCCAGTCTCAACAACGACGGTGCCAACAAACACAACAACGTTAAAAACGCTCACCATTACACCGTCTTTAGGCAAAATCCTAAAAGCGAAAGTGGTGTTAAAAAATGCGGCCAACAATGCGCCGATTGGTGAACAAAATACAGGCAGTACAGGCAAAGTCACTTTCACTATTCCAAGTGCAGTGAGTACCATCATAGCCGAAGTGCAGGGTGGAAACGGCGCACAGTATTTTGATGAAGCAACGGGGAAAATGGTTGATTTACCCGCTGGCTCAATGCTCCGTGCGGCAACAACAGTCGTGGCGAATAACAGTGAAATTGGCGTAACCGCATTAACGGAGGCCGCCGTTAAACGTGCCGAGACCTTAGCAGGTACGGGTAATATTGTTCCTCATTTAAATGCCGCAAAAGCACAAATTGAGTCCGCGTTTGGCGTAACAGATATTTTGAAAGCCCCGACTTTAGTGGGGAGTCAACAAGAGTTAGCGGCATTAGGTTCAAGCGCAGCCGAACAATACGCTCTTCGTTTAGCGACGTTAGCGAAAGTGGCACAACAACAACTCGGCGCATCGGAAACCGCACCAGCACTTAAAGTTGCCCAAGCGATTGCCAATGATTTAGCGGATGGTGATATTGACGGCTCAGGTAATACGGGGGCTTTACCTTATGATGTCGCTACGTTTGCCAGTCAATATCAAGCGCAATCGTTAAAATTAGTACAAGATTTAATTGCCAGTGCCAGCCAAAATGGGTTTGATGCGGCGAAGTTACAAGCGTTGTTGACGTTTGTGCAGAATAATCCGTTGAATTTGACTGTAACACCCCCTGCAATAGTATTTGCTTTAACAGGGTTTACACCCGTTACCGCACAAGTTGGCGCAGAAGTTACCATTACAGGTACGGGTTTTAGTGCAGATAAAACCAAAATGAGTGTGCAGTTTGCCAATAGTGTTGTCGCAGAAATAATAAGTGCGACAGCAACTAGCGTAGTGGTAAAAGTGCCACAAGGGGCAGTGACGGGTAAACTTACCGTCACAAATACCGCGCTCAATCAAACAGTGACTTCATTAGCTGTTTTTGTCTTAGCAACATCGGGTAATACAGCCGATTGTGGTCAATTACCTACGTTAACGTTTGCCGATTTATCACCATTTGAGGGCAGTTATCCTGTCGAAATTAAAAACGGCGCACTTGACCCTCTTAGCCCACCGACATTAGTTAAAGCGGCCACTTTGCAATTAACTGTCAATACAACTGCTAATAGTGCTTTAGTAAAACTAAATGGGGCAACTGCAAATGTATTATCGGTATGTCAAAATGGCGATAGCAAAAATAATATTCTCGTTAATTTGGATAAAAACAACGCTCACGTTGATTTTAATTTGTTGAATAACCAAAAGACTGCAAACGGCATAGACTTCTCAAATGCTGGTGAGTATTTTGATCCCAAACAAACAAATACAAGTGGCGGTGGCTGTACGGGTACAGTAACCGCCACACCGAATGCCAATAAAGACGGTGTTAACTTGTCTTGGCCTGCGGTCACAGGAGCAACTAGTTATCGTATTAACCGTACAGGCAAAATTGGTAATACTGATATTTTTGGCTCACTTATCCCTAATCAAACAGTCACTAATTATAGTGATACCAATACAGTTTATTCAGGGGCAATGTATCAGTATGAAGTATTGGCTAATGGTGCATCTTGCTCATTCCCTAAAGTCAGTGTTGAAGTAGGAAATCCGATTGCATCTTTACCGAGTTTTAGCAGCAGTCAAGTTAGTGCAAGTTTTTCTAGTGTTCTTGAGTTAGTCACAGGAAATAATTTGTTGATGGTGGCAGGAGCACCCGCAACTGCTAAATCAACAGATAATGGCTCAACATGGACAAGCGCACCGATTGCCAATATCAATGGTAGTGGTGTGACTTTTGATGTGGGCACAATCGCGAGTGATGGCACAACCATTGTAGGTGCAAATACTTTCTTCTTTGGCAAAACTACAGATGGTACATGGTCAACATTAGCGACACTGCCGTTGACTGATTTGCAGCCTTTAGCTCAAGGCGTTGGTGGTGCGCCGTCTGTTTATTACCGCGCGGTAAAGCACGTTGCGGGGCGTTGGTATGTGGCCGGTGGTTACACTGCGACAGGTAATATTCGTAAGACGTTTATTGCGCACTCTAGCGATTTAAGCTCATGGCAAGTCAGCACTTTTGACTATGGAGGTCAATTTAGTCAGTTTGCCATTGTGGGTGATGCTACTAAAGTGCTAGTTCGGATTAAAACTGATACCAATCAATTGCGCTTGATTGGTTCTACAGATAATGGTTCAACATGGACAGACAATCAATCTAATGATGATTTGAATGGCCGTATGACTTTGTTGGCAGGTAAAATATATAGCTCAAGCGGTATTGGATTGTATAGTTCTAACGATGGAGTTACATGGCAGCGTGTAGAGGAAGGAACAAAGCCAAGCCAATGCTCTAGTATGCCAAGCGATATAACCACCATTAATGGCTTGTTGTATGGCTTCTGCGATAATCGTATTGTGGCTTCGGGAGATGGTCGTGCTTGGGGCTTAGTCAGTGCTGATTTAGGCTTTAAAGGCCGCAGTTTAATTCGCTCTAATAATCGTTGGATTATGGCGGGCGGTGCGGGTCTGATTAAAATAGCGGATTAATAGCCGTCGTGTGTTAAAAGCCTATGCCACAGAATGTTATATGTCGTGTGGCGTAGGCTGTTTAGCCGTATTAAGAGTGCAGCAAAGGCTTCAAAAACCGTCCCGTATGCGACTTTACATTATCCGCCACTTGTTCAGGTGTACCCACCGCAATAATCTCACCACCGCCATCACCGCCTTCATAACCCATATCCACCAACCAATCAGCTGTTTTTATCACATCCAAATTATGTTCGATAATAACAATCGTGTTGCCATGTTCGCGTAACTTCTGCAATACCGCTAATAATTGGGCAATATCGTGGAAGTGTAGGCCAGTAGTGGGTTCATCTAAAATATATAAGGTTTTGCCCGTGTCGCGTTTGGCTAATTCGCGTGCTAGTTTTACCCGTTGTGCTTCACCGCCTGATAATGTTGTTGCTGCTTGACCTAATGTGATGTAACTCAAGCCAACCGCCATTAAGGTCTGTAATTTCCGCGCTAAACTCGGAACGGCTTCAAAAAAGGTATGTGCATCTTCGACCGTCAAACCTAAAATTTGCGAAATAGTTTTGCCTTTATAACGAATTTCTAAGGTTTCGCGATTATAACGCTCGCCATGACAGACATCACACGGCACATAGACATCAGGCAAAAAGTGCATAGCAACTTTAATTACGCCATCGCCTTCACACGACTCACAACGCCCACCTTTAACATTAAACGAAAAGCGACCTGCACTATAACCGCGTGATCGCGCTTCTTGAGTCGCGGCAAATAGCTCACGAATCGGGGTAAATAGCCCAGTATAGGTGGCGGGATTAGAGCGGGGAGTACGACCAATCGGGCTTTGGTCAATATCCACCACTTTGTCCAATTGATCTAAGCCTGTGATACTTTGGTAGGGCGCAGGCGTTAAGCTAATCGCACCATTTAAGGCGCGTGCGGTAATGGGAAATAATGTGCCGTTAATCAGTGTGGATTTACCCGAACCCGAAACACCTGTAATGCAAGTCATTAAGCCTAAAGGAATTTCAAGGGTGACATTTTTTAAGTTGTTACCCGTTGCCCCTGCCAAAATCAGCATTTTTTCAGGGTTGATGGGGTTACGTTCAGCAGGCACAGCAATTTTTGTGACACCTGATAGATATTGTCCTGTCAGTGAATCAGCGGCATTCATAATGTCATTAACGTTACCTTGCGCGATAATTCGCCCACCATGCACACCTGCACCCGGCCCAATATCAATGACATAGTCGGCAGCGCGAATGGCTTCTTCATCATGCTCAACAACTAGAACAGTATTGCCTAAGTCGCGGAGCTTGACCAAGGTTTGCAGCAAACGTTCGTTATCGCGTTGATGTAAGCCAATTGACGGTTCATCCAGTACATACATCACCCCCATTAAGCCTGCACCAATTTGTGAGGCCAAACGAATACGCTGGGCTTCTCCACCTGACAAACTTTCCGCCGAACGTTCCAATGACAAATAATCCAAGCCCACACTGACTAAAAAGTGCAACCGTTCACGAATTTCTTTCAAAATTTTATCGGCAATTTCACCTTTTTTGCCTGTTAAGGTCAGTCCTTCAAAATAGTCTGAGGCCGTTTTAATGGGGAGTTTACTCACCGCTGGTAAGTTTTTATCGGCGACAAATACGCAACGCGCTTCTTTGCGCAACCGTGAGCCTTCACAGTCGTTACAGGCGCTAGTCACTAAATATTGGGCTAAGTCTTCACGTACGGCAGGGGATTCGGTTTCACGATAACGACGTTCTAAGTGGGGTAAAACACCTTCAAAGGGTTGTTCTTTCAAGCGTTTGTTGCCACGCTCATCGACAAAAGCAAACGCGATTTTGTCTTTTTTGGAGCCGTGTAAAATAATCTGTTTGATGTTTTCAGGTAATACTTGCCACGGCGTTTCCAAACTGATGTTGTAGTGTTTGGCCACCGAGCTTAACAACATAAAATAATACGGATGTTGTTTGTCCCAACCACGGACGACGCCTTCATTGAGACTTAACTCAGGATGCAACACAATATTGTCAGCGACAAAGTGTGATTTTTGTCCTAAACCATCACAACTAGGACATGCCCCCGCAGGGTTATTAAAAGAGAATAAACGCGGCTCTAAATCGCCCATCGCATAGCCACATTGGACACAGGTATGACGAGCGGAAAATAACAATTCAGGTTGTGCTTGTTCGGCATCCATAAATGCCACTTGCGCGACACCATCGGCTAAACGTAAAGACGTTTCAAAAGATTCGGCTAAGCGCAATGCCAAGTCAGCACGTACCTTAAAACGGTCAATCACCACTTCAATGGTATGCTTTTTATTTTTTTCGAGAGCAGGCGCATCATCTAAATCGACAACGATATTGTTAATTCGCGCGCGGACAAAACCTTGAGCGCGTAAGCCTTCTAAAATATGTAAATGCTCACCTTTACGGTCACGCACGACAGGCGCTAACAACATTAACGCGCTACCTTCGGGCAACGCTAAAACGCTGTCCACCATTTGGCTAATGGTTTGTGCTTCTAAGGGTAGGTTATGCTCGGGGCAGTAAGGTGTACCCACACGCGCATATAACAAACGCAGATAATCATAAATTTCGGTAATTGTGCCAACGGTGGAACGGGGATTGTGCGAGGTGGATTTTTGCTCAATCGCAATCGCAGGCGATAAACCGTCAATACTATCGACATCTGGCTTTTGCATAAGCGACAGAAACTGACGTGCATAAGCGGAAAGGGATTCCACATAGCGCCGTTGTCCTTCAGCATAGAGAGTGTCAAACGCCAGTGATGATTTACCCGAGCCGGACAAACCCGTAATCACCACTAATTTGTCACGCGGAATATCTAAAGAAATGTTTTTTAAATTATGGGTGCGTGCGCCACGGATGCGAATAAAGTTATTCATGAACGAATTTGGCTCAGAGCGAATAGACAGACGAGTATAAGCAAAACTTTTGTTAAAAGGCAGTCATCAGAACTATTACGACTTATGCGGTTATCGCTTATTTGCTCGCTAAAGAATCGTCTGTAACGATTTTTAGCTCGCAAAACGCGCTAATTTCGGTGAAATGCGTAAGTCCAAATCATTCCAGCGCGTATAATGCGCCCTGATTTTACAACGGGTATGTGACAATGAAGGGGATGACTCAAGGTGAACGCAAAGCGACCACCGCTTTAGCCAGTATTTTCGCCTTGCGGATGCTGGGCTTGTTTATGATTATGCCCGTGTTTGCCATTTATGGTCGAGAGTTAACAGGTTCTACGCCTGCATTGATTGGTTTGGCGATTGGTATTTATGGCCTAGCGCAAGCGATTTTACAAATACCCATTGGCTTACTGGCCGACCGTATGAATCGTAAACAGTTAATTGTGCAAGGTTTAATTTTATTTGCTATTGGTGGGGCAGTGGCAGCGATGTCCACCTCCATTTGGGGTGTGATTGCGGGGCGAGCCATTCAAGGCGCAGGGGCGATTTCTGCGGTTGTTATGGCGTTATTGGCCGATTTAACGCGAGAAGAACAACGCACTAAAGCCATGTCAACGATTGGTATGAGTATTGGCTTATCGTTTGCGGTAGCGTTTATTTTAGGGCCTTTTGTTGCAGCGCATTTTGGCTTGAGTGGTTTATTTTGGGCAACCGCATTATTGGGCGTAGGTGGATTGTTGTTATTGGCGATTGTGCCAAATCCCACCATTACCCTAAAACAAAACTCGGATTCGTATTGGTTGCAGTTACGGCAAAATTTTGTTCATCCTGAATTGTTGCGGTTAAATGTCGGTATTTTTGTTTTGCATTTAGTGATGACGGCCAGTTTTGTCTTATTACCGCATTTATTAATTGATTATGCACACTTAGCACCAAGCCAACACGGATGGGTTTATTTACCTATTGTGTTAGGTGGATTTATTGCCGCGGTGCCTGCCATTATCATTGCTGAGAAAAAACGTAAAATTAAGCAAGTATTCTTGTTTGGTATTGCATTATTGGCCATTAGTTTGGCCGTTTTAGCACAAGGTTATCAGCACTACGTCAATTTATTAGTGGGTATTAGTTTGTTCTTTATTGCGTTTAATTTGTTAGAAGCATTATTGCCGTCGTTGTTAAGTAAAATTGCGCCAGCGGGCAATAAAGCAACGGCAATGGGTATTTATTCCAGTGGCCAATTTTTTGGTGCATTTTGTGGTGGAGTATTAGGTGGTGTTTTATATAGCCATTATAGTATTGGTGTGATTTATATGGTGTTAGTTGGCTTTGCATTACTGTGGTTATTATTAGCGGCCACCATGCAGTCACCCCGTTTTTTACACAGTATGATGTTAACGATTCAGCCTTGCCCTCCCACAGTAGCGACACAGCTGGTACACGATTTACAAGGATTAGCGGGGGTTGAAGAAGTCGTGGTTTTAGCGACCGATGGTTTAATTTATTTAAAAGTAGATAAGCTCTCTTTTGATGAAAAACAAATTGATGGTTTTGTTTCAAGAGTAGTAGCAGCTTAGTTGAATATCGGCTAAAGTCGCTTTTTTTAGGACTGGCGCAAGGTTTTTTGCGTTAGGAATGTGTTGTAAAGGTAATTACCATATAGAGGTTATAGCGTTATGCGTGGAGTTAATAAAGTTGTTCTGTTAGGAACAGTGGGTCGTGATCCAGAAGTCCGTAGTTTGGGTGCCAGTGGCAGTACAGTCACTACCGTTTCTATTGCCACTAGCGAGTCATGGAAAGATAAAAATACGGGTCAATTAACCGAACAAACCGAATGGCATCGTGTCGTATTTTATGGTCGATTAGCCGAAATTTCGGGTGAATATCTGCGTAAAGGCAGTAAGGTTTATGTTGAGGGTTCTATTCATACCCGTAAATGGCAAGATAAAACAACAGGCCAAGATCGTTATTCCACTGAAATTAAAGCCTCTGTTATGCAATTAATTGATGGTCGCTCTGCGGGAAGTAATCAGCCAGCATCAGGTGGTGATTATGGAAATAACGATTATAGTTATGGCGGTGGTCAACAAGATGATTATCAAGCGGCTGCGCCACGTGCTGCGGCAAATAAACCCGCTAATAATCGTCCTGCACCCGTTGCACATAATGATTTAGATGATGACTTACCGTTCTAATCATTTCGTTATATAAACAGAAAAATGACTGTAGCAGTAATAAAGGGTTTGAAAGTGACGGGTTTTAATCTATGATTAGCCCGTTATAAAATTAATCTGTGTTATTGACTACAGAAATATCGAAGAGGAAAAACAATGAGTATTGATTTAAGCGCGTTAAGTATTGAAGAGTTGAATGCAGTGATTGCCCACGCTCAACAATTAATTAAAGCCAAAAGAAAATCGTCGGTTAAACAAGCACGCGCTAAAGTTGAGCAAATTGCTGCTGATTTAGGCATGACAGTAGCGGAGTTGTTAGAAGTGAAGGGTGATGTAAACGCCCTCTCGACAAAAGAAAAGAAAAAAGTAGAGCCGCGTTATCGTAACCCTGCCAATGTTGAAGAAACATGGACTGGCCGTGGCAAACAACCTCGTTGGTTGGCAGCACAATTAGCGGCTGGCAAACAGTTAGAAGACTTTTTGATCTGATCGTGCTTGCTACGGGGTAGCCCGTTGCTGAACGATTAAAGAAGCTCCTTGCCAAAGGGGCTTTTTTATTGGCGTTTGCACGAAAAACCTCTTGTATTGTTGGCAAAAAATAGCGATAAAGACGAAAAGCGATACGTTGTATTTGATGTAAATGTTAATTTTCATCTTCCAAAATAAGATAACGAGATAAAATGTGAATTTTTTATGACTGTTTTTGTCTTTCTCAGGATGTTGAAAAAAATAAAAACGGCTATTTAACCTAAGTTGTCATGACACAATAACAATTTGAACTGTATTATTTCACTATGCTTAAAACACACATCAACCATGAAGATAAAGAAGCCCGTGCCTATAATTGGGTGCTATTGGCTATGTTTATCTTATTGGTATCATTAGTGATTCAAACCCCCGCGCGTGTTGTTTCCCATTTTTTGCCTAATACACTGCAAGCCATGTGTAGTGCATGGGGGGGGAGCGTGTGGTCAGGTCAAGTCAATGGTCAGTATAAAGGTGTACAAGGTCAGCTTCGTTGGCAGTTTCAGCCATCTGCTCTGTTACATTTAAAGTTGGGTATTCACGCCGAGATTTTAACCTCACAAAGCCATGTCAATGGTGTGTTACGTATGGGAATGGGTACGTGGCAACTGCAAGAGGTGACAGGCCAACTGGCGACATCGGAGTTGCAAGGCATGTTGTCGGGTTGGCAATTACCTAATAGCCCGTTAGAAATCAAGCAGTTAAATTTGCATCATCAAAAAGATTCATGGTCGGATTCAAAAGGTTCGCTGTCTTGGCAAGGCGGGGCGTTAGATTATGTCTTTAATGGTCAGCGTCAACATGTTAACTTACCGCCAGTCGTGATAGCCATACAAGGGCAGCAAAGTAGTTTAATGATGAATTTACAAGAACAGCAAGGGGCTAATTTAGCCTCCTTTGTGTTGACAGGTGACCGTTTAGAAAGTCGTCTGACCCAACGTTTATTGATGTACTCGCCGAATTATCATGGCGTAGCCGAGCCTGATGCGGTGGTTGTCACAGCGGCACAACCGATCAGTAGTCTATAACAACAATGACATTATTTACTTAAACACACCCATGAAAAGTAGGAAAGCGCGTGAAATTGCCATCGCTGTCACTGATTACTAACCATAATAGAAACATCGCCCGTGCGGTGATGTTACTAGCGACCCTTTTTTTTGGTTGGCGCATGGCAAGTCTATTGTGGTTACTCGCAGGTCAAGATCAAGCGGCACTGGCGAAACCAACACCGATTCCTGTGGCGGCACAGTCCACGACTGTTGATGGTAGTCGTTTAGCTACGTTTACGATTTTTAAGCCGAATACCGAGTCTGTAAAAGATGTTGCTAACGCTCCTGAGACCGCACTACAACTTAAATTAGATGGGGTATTTGCTAGTACCAATGCTCAACAATCCAGTGCCATTATTAGCGAGCAGGGACAAGGCATTGGTACATTGTATCGTGTTGGTCAACAAGTGTCGGGTGGAGCAACATTGTCCGCCGTATATATTGACCGTGTTTTATTGCAACGTAATGGTGTTGATGAAGTCTTACGCTTTGTTAAAACCAATTTGTTGGGCGGTAATCCTCCTGTTGTCAGTGGCAGTGCTTCCCCCTTGACAAAAGGACTACAAGCACGCGAATTACTAGGCCAAGCGGTGAATCGTTTAGCGAGTGAGCCCGATGCGTACCTCGCAGAAATGGGTTTAGTGGCCAAGAATGGTCAAGGCTATGAGATTACGGATAATGCCCCTGCGACAATGCGGCGTAATTTAGGCATTAAAGCAGGCGATAAAATTTTAAGATTAAATGGTCAACCATTGGGAAACCCTCAATTGGATAAAAACCTGTTGCAACAAGTACAACAAACTGGTCATGCCCGCATCGATATTCAGCGCGGTAGTCAAACTTTAACGATTGAGCAAAATTTCTAACATGAAAGCACGTCACTCACTTCTTACCCTTTCTTTGTTGCTTGCGCTCAGTGCGCCAGTCACCGCTAAAACGTGGAAAGTCAACTTAAAAGAGGCGGAAATATCGGCTTTAGTGTCAGAAGTCGCTGAAATTACAGGTAAAAACTTTATTGTTGACCCGCGCGTCAAAGGCAATATAACCGTTATTTCCAGTAAGCCGTTGTCCGCAAATGCCGTTTATGAGCTGTTTTTAGGCGTATTGAGTGTTAATGGCTTTGCGGCTGTGCCTTCTGGAGATGCCATTAAACTTGTTCCTGATGTTAACGCCAAACAAAATGCTGTGCCGTTTGATTTGCGTGGTAAAGGCAAAGGTGAAGCATTAGTCACGCGAGTATTGATGTTGGAAAATACTAATGCCAACGAATTAGTGCCAGTTATTCGTCCGTTACTGCCACAATTTGCCCATTTAGCAGCGATTAACGGCTCAAATGCTTTAGTGATTTCCGATCATGCAAATAACATCACCGAAATCGAAAATTTAATTAAATCGCTGGATACAGGTGAAGGTGATGAGCTTGAAGTGATTAACCTGAAAGAAATACGGGTTGATGACGTGTTGACGATGTTAGATACCCTAACATCCACCAGTGCCAATAAAGACATGCGGGGTGCGCGTGTGCGTTTGGTTGCAGATTCACGCGGTAATCGGTTGTTGGTGAAAGGGGATGTTAAAGCGCGGAAACGTATCCGCGAAGTCGTTGCCCAACTGGATAAACCTGCGGCAGATCGTTTGTCAGGTGTACGAGTGATTCGTTTACAACATGCCAGCGCCAAACAAATCGCCGAAGTCTTAAAAAATTTAGTGAGTAGTGATTCATCCAAATCGTCAAGCTCTTCCAGTAACTCGGGTACAACGGCAGCAGTAACGGCAGGTGGTGTCAGTTTTATCGCCGATGAAAGCCAAAATGCTTTAGTGATGAAAGCAGACCCTGCGTTGATGCGTGAATTAGAGGCGGTGGTGCAACAATTAGATCAACGTCGTTCACAAGTATTAATTCAAGCCGCTATTGTTGAAGTGTCTGGTGAAAATGCCGATCAGTTGGGTGTGCAATGGGCGGCGGGTGATCCGACTAAAGGCGTGGGCTTAATTAATTTTGGTAACGCAGGGACAAGTATCGCCACATTGGCGGCAGCGGCCGCACAAAATAAACCTGAGTTAGCTTCGGGACTGAATGGCGCATCTTTTGCTTTTGGCAAAACAGAAACCAACAGTAATGGTGATAGAACCTTCTATGGTGCGTTAATCCAAGCATTAAGCACGTTGAGTAATGCGAATCTATTATCCACACCCAGTATCATGACCATTGATAATCAAGAAGCAAAAATTGTTGTTGGTCAGAATGTGCCGTTCATTACAGGGTCATCCAGTAGCTCAGGTTCAGGCACAAGTAACCCATTTACCACCATTGAACGTAAAGATGTCGGTATCACTTTAAAAGTAATTCCGCACATTGGTGATGGTGGGACTGTAAAATTAGAGGTGGAACAAGAGGTTTCCTCTGTTGTCCCGAGCGTTGCAGGTGTAAACTCTGCTGACTTAATTACGAATAAACGCTCCATTAAAACAACAATTTTGGCGGATGATGGTCAAACCATTGTTTTGGGCGGCTTGATTCAGGATGATAGTTCACAATCTGTGAGCGAAGTCCCACTTTTGAGTAAAATACCGGTACTGGGTCACTTATTTCGCTCAAAAAGTCATAGTAAAACGAAGCGAAATTTATTAGTGTTTCTGCAACCGTTAATTGTGCGTGATGGCCAAAGTGCAGCAGCCTTGGCGGCACAGCAATATAAGCAAACGCGTACCTTGCAGTTTGAGGTGAGCGCTAAAGGGCAGCTTACCCGACTGCCTGAGCAGATTAATGAGATTTACCAAGGTGCTGTTAAAGTCACACCTAAACAAACAGACAAATAGGGAAGAGAGATTGCCATGTTAAAGTTACAGTTTGTTGACCGTCGTCAACCTGCTTTTTGGTTGGTGGACCCTCGTTTAACGATTGGCCGTGATAAAACCAACAACCTCGTCATTAATGATGAAGGTGTTAGTGTCTTTCATGCTGAACTTCAACAAGAAGACGGCAAGCTGTACCTCCGTGATACGGGCAGCGTTAACGGCACATTCTTAAATGGTGTGCCTGTTTCTAAGCGTACAGAAATTAAAGTGGGCGATATTATTCGTTTACACTTAGTCGAATTGCAAATTATTGATCCGACAAAAGCACCTCCCGAGCCTGCTCCGCAAGTCGTTAAGCGTGATATGCCCAAACCGCCTCCGTTATGGCAAGTAAAAGCCATGACAGGCGTTATTTCTGGCCGTATGTTTCCTATTGATGGAACAAGTGTCATTGGCCGCGATCCGCATTGTGAGATTGTTGTTGGTGGCGCACATGTGTCTCGCCGTCACGCTGAGTTTTCGATACGTGCAGGACAATTGTGGGTCAAAGACTTAGGTTCTTCAAATGGCTCTTTTGTTAATGGCAAAAAGCATGATGAAATTGCCCTGCAAAATGGTGATGAAGTCAAGTTTGATGCGATGGTCTTTAAGGTTGTTGGGCCGGTAGAAACCGTTGCTCATACTGATTTCGAGGAAGAGGCTGAACGGACACAGTTCCGTCCTGTGGTGAATGTTCCTGTGCCTAAACCCGCACCGAAGAATCATTCGCCAGCACCTGTTAATCATGCGCCGCAGCATTCACCAATTCCTGCATCAAAACCTGCTCCATCACCTGTGAGTCCATCTCATGATGCAGCACCAAAGCCTTCAGCAGCGGATGGTAATGGCGCAGGTATGATGGTTATTTTCTTCTTAATTGCTATCGCTATGTTGGCGGGTTATATGCTGTTTACCTAAGCGGTAATATTTGTATAACGATGTGATATAAGGGCAGCCATTGGTTGCCCTTATTTTTTTACGTGTTATCCCAAATACACCATCAATGGCTTATGCAAATTCATGTGTACGCCTAAATTCACAAAGTTCCAGTAATGGCCACCAATCGCTCTATTCACCATCATGGTTTCTGCACTGGGTTGAAAACTATCCCAATACTTCATCAATGATTTAATTTGCTTTAATACTTGTTCATGTACTTGGCTATGAGCAAAGTCAAAGGTTTTGTCTTGTAAGGGCGCGAGTAAAATAGCAATCCATTCCAAATAATATTCAGGTGGTACTTCACCGATACTTGTACGTACGCCCAAATCACGCAAACAGACTTCAACGGTAGCATAATCATTGGCCAATGCGGCTTTGACTAAACGCTTCATCTCGCCCACTAATATAGGATCTAAACGTTTGACACAGCCAAAATCATAAATCACTAAGCTACCGTCAGGTCGAAAGGCAAAGTTACCGGGGTGAGAGTCGCAATGTAAGGCTTGCAGGTGATACATTTGCTCACATAAGACGTGAAATAAACGTTCGCCAATTTCATTCCGCATCGCAGCAGGGTAGTGCTTGGTATCAGCAATACCATCACCTCCTTCATAACTCAAGGTCAGTACTCGTTTACTGGAGTATTCACTGAATACACGTGGAATAATGACTTTTTCATCTTTAGCATGAAACTCACGAAACTCAACGAGGTTCGCCGCTTCCTGTAAATAATCTAATTCAGCATGCAGTGATACACGAATTTCATCAAATAGCTTTTCTTGCAGTTCTTTATTAATTTTAATAACACCTGCGAGTTTTAACGCCATACGTAAATGTTTTAAGTCGGACTCGCAACATTCTTCGACACCGGGGTATTGGACTTTGACAATCACATCTTCGCCTGTTGGTAGTTTAGCGCGATGGACTTGGCCAATAGAGGCAGCGGCAAACGGTTTTTCATCAAACTCGAGAAACTTTTCGTGCGGTTTGACTCCTAATTCTCGAATAATTTGCTGTTCAATAATATTAAACGGCATCGGTGGGGCTTCTTTTTGTAGCTTGCTCATGGCGGCGGCAATTTCAGGGGGGAAAATGTCTTGGTATTGTGAGGCGATTTGGCCGACTTTCATGACCGCGCCTTTCATTTCTCCGAGCGTATTGGCAATTTGTTTGCCAATTTCATGATACATATCACTACGGGCTTCTGCTTTTTGTTCAGCAGAACCCACCAGACTTTTCATCGAGTTACTCATTACTTTGCCAGTAATACTGGCAGTCATCCCTGCAAGGCGCATAAAGCGTTTGGTTGGCGTACTGGCGTGGGATTTGTTATGGTCGCTCATGATGAAAACTCTAGGATAATACGTATATAGTTGTATCATCCTAAAGGCATTTCAAGGCTTGTCAATGTCATAAATGTCTTTGGGGGCGAGTTGTATCATGCACCCAATAAACTTCAATTATAAAATCTGTGCCGCTTGTTCAAAGCTTAAACGGGGATTACGCGGATATAATTTACTGACATCACCATAACCCAAATTAATCAAAAAATTTGAGCGTGTGTTTGTGCCTGCAAAAAACGCCGCATCAACCGCCGCATTGTCAAAACCAGACATCGCGCCTGCATCTAAACCTAACGCCCGCGCTGCCATAATTAAATAAGCGCCTTGTAGTGAGCTGTTTCTAAAGGCGGTAGCATCAATTAACGCCTCATTACCCACAAACCAAGACTTTGCATCGGCTTGAGGAAACAACTGCGGTAAATGCTCGTAGAAGCTGTGGTCGGCGGCAATAATGACCGTGACGGGAGCGTTCATGGTTTTATCAATGTTACCTTCGGCAAGTGCAGGTTTCAGCCTGGCTTTAGCTTCAGGACTGGTGACAAAAATAAAGCGGGCAGGTGAGCCGTTGACCGATGTAGGGGCAAATTTGGTCAGCTCATACAGTTCTTGAATCAATTCGGGGGTGACGGCTTTGTCTTGCCACGCCGAGAATGTACGGGCTTCGGTAAAAAGTTGGCCGAGGGTTTCTTGTGTTAAACGCGTTGTCATATCAGTTCTCCAGTAAATTATGCTAAATCAAACCATAAGGCTTCAACGGCGGTTAAAGCCGTCAGTGTCAGTGTGTGTTCATCGTGGCTAATCAAGGCATCACCCGTTGTTAAAAGATGATTTTCTGCCTGTCCTTGACCACGAATCAGGTGTAAATAACCCTTGTTTCTGGCAATCGGTAAGGCTTGTGTTTGTCCCGCATTCAGTTTTATCCGAAAGACCGCAGCATCCTGTTTGATGTGCATACTGCCTTCGTATTCTTCAGGCGAGGCAATTAATGTTAAACCTTCTCCCGTAGGCAACATGATTTGTTGATAACGAGGCTTAGTATCATTGACATTGGGATAGAGCCAAATTTGCAATAAATGCAACGATTGAGTTGGGTGGCGATTCATCTCACTATGACTAATTCCGCTACCTGCACTCATTAATTGACATTCACCTGCGCTAATCGTCGTTTTGTTGCCCATGCTGTCTTCGTGACTAACTTCACCTTCGAGCACATAGGTCAGAATTTCCATATTGTCGTGCGAGTGCCGAGAAAATCCCGTCTGTGGCCGAACAATATCTTCGTTAATCACGCGTAAGCTAGATACACCCATATAGCGTGGGTCATGCCATGAGGCAAAGGAAAAACTATAACGCGCATTTAACCAGCCATAAGTACCAGAACCGCGATTTTCATTGTGATGAACAGTGAGCATAATAGCCTCCGAAACACACTTAATGTTGAGTGCTTGGAGCTAAGAATAGAGCTTGATAGGTGTGCCGACTAGCGTGGCTTTGGTGGAATAGGTGTTGCAGAAATGGAAACGATCTATGGCAAACAGAAGGGCGATTTATCAATCGCCCTCTGTGTTGTTGCGTTGTTAATTGGCGTTTTCGTAAACCATGTTTTCCGATGGTGGCTGTAAGTAATAGCCTTGTAAATAACGCACACCCATTGTCCAAAGTTTAGACACAGTCGCCGCATTTTCAACATAAGAAACAATCAGTTGCTTGTTTAATGCGTTGATTTCGGAGGACAGTTTTTTCGTCGTATCTAAATTGTCTTCTTGGCTCAAATCCTGAGTAAACGAGCGGTCTAACTTGATATAGTCAATCTCAACGTGTTTTAAGGTGTTGAGTGGGTTTAAGGTACAGCCAAAGTTAGTAATAGACACCGCACAACCCCCTTGTCTTAAGGTGGCAATATGTTCTTTCGCTTGTTTTAAGTAGGTGACCACATCATTTTCAGCAAACTGAATCACCAGTGGTTGGCCTTTCGGGTCAATGGCTTTGGTGAGTTTGTTAATGAGATCGGGCAAGCTAGGGTCTTGCAGCGATTCAGCCGTTAGATTAAGCAATAAACGGCTACCCGCATGACGTGTCAGATGATCTTTGAGGCGTTTACAGGCGTTGATTAAAATCCAACGGTCAATTTTACTACCTAAGTTGTATTGTTGAGCAACCGTTAAAAACTCATCAGGAGCCATCACTTTACCGTCGGCTAACGGTAAACGGACAAACACTTCATAGAATTGTGCATTTTCGTCTTCAACATCAAACAACGGTTGAAAGAGTAATTTAAATTTATTTTGTTCTAAGGCTTCAACCAGTAATTCACGTAAGGCTGAGTTGTTGGCGGCGGCATTTTCAGCAGGGTTATAGACGTTAACGCCATTACCTGTGCCTTTGGTTAACAACTTCACTTTTTCGGCAGCATTAACGGCTCGTGACAACAGTTCTGGTGCATCAGGAGCGGTTTCACCAATCATGGCCACGCCAACACTGAGCGAGGTTTGAATGGTTTTGCCGTTGGGGATGTCAAACAAACGCTCGTGGGTGATTTGACAGATTTTTTCGGCGAGTGCCTTTGCTTGTTCGGTATTGAAATTACTTAAAATGGCGGTAAATGCGCTGTCACTAAAACGCGCTAAGATGCCTTCGCCAATGTGTGCGCTTAAAAGCTTCGATAAATCGGCAATGACAGAGTCTGTGCCTACAATCCCAGCATTAGCATTGATTTGTGGTACATTATCCATACTCATATAAAATAATGTACTTTGCACTTTTTCACGTTGTGCTTGAATGAGAGCTTCTTCTAGTTTTTCTTCAAATTGTTGTCGATTTGGCAGACCCGTCAATTGATCGATAGAGGTAACGGCTTTTAACTGTTGTGCCAAAAGTACGGCTTTACCGTCACCATCATCACGATGAATAATAATTTGCGTACACAATTCGCCGTCATAACTGGCGGCTGACAGTTGCATCATCGCATCTACTTGATCGCCATCGGCTTTCATGCCATGAAATTTGAGATCTCGTGATATCTTTTCGCCTTTACTATAGGAGCGGAGATAGTCTTTGAAGTTGACTAAATCTTGCTTGGCGACGAGGTCAATAATGGGCATGCCTTCTAGATCTTCAGCAGAGTCATGGCCAAAGAGTTCAACATAGGCTTTATTGGCATAAATGTGCATACCATCATGAACATAAGCAATGGCATCGCGTGAGTTTTCGAGCAGTAATTGACAGCGTTTTTCGGTTTCTTTCAGAAATGATTCGGCTTTACGTTGTGCGCGGCGATGATATAAGTTATTTAATTCACGACGAATACAAAAGACTAAGTGTTGATGTTGATTGAAGACAATCGCATCAGCAGCCCCCAACTCTAATGATTCAACAATAATTTCTTCATCATAGGTATTCAGTAAGACGATAACGGGAATGTCTTTATCTAAATTACGAATTGTTTGCAGCGCATCGCCGTAGCCACCGTCACTCAAGGATTCACCCGCCAGCACTAAATCCCATGCTTGGCTTTTGATGGTATCTTCAAAGTCTTCAATATTAGCCACTAATTGTGGACGAGTTGGTGTACCTGCATTCTTTAATGCTTTAATAATATCTTCGGTGTTATCGGCAGAGTTATGAAGTACCAATAAACGTAAGGTTTCACTTTTTGCGGCCATATAGTCATAAGTCCTAATATTGAGGCTCTGTGCCTTCTGTGTAGGGCTATTAAATTAGCATTCAGGGCTGTTCAGGGCTTACAAATTGCCCCATAACGTATCAAAATCATCCTTAGGTTCTACTTTCTCTAACATACTAGCGGGTTTATTGGTGATGCTTTGCGGTTTATCCTGCGATTGTAGCAGGGCAAACTCAAACTGACTAAAACTTTGCGTCGTTAACATCTCCGTTGTTAACTGTACTTTCACTTCTTCATTCCCTTGGCGAATCAAGACACGGTAACCACTACGGAATGACACATTGGGTGTAATCAGTGTGGCAGGACGATGTAGCGATTTCATTTCAGGGAGTAATAATGTACGCATATACTCAGTGCTGTCACCTGTTTTTTTCAGTACCCGCGAGCCACAGGGTTTGGCGCGCGCCGATAAAATTTCGATGCCTGCTTCTGCACCTTCAGTGGGTAATTGTTTAACCCAACGAATGACACCAATATTCCAACTATTATCTTCAGGTTCACGCAGTACAAGAATTTCACCCGTCCGTAAACTAATCGGTGGCTCACCTTGCCAACGAATACAATAACCACCGGGGCTAATATTAACAATGAGAGTGGATTGTGGGGGATACAAGTTTACTTGAGCTTTGATCTGATGTTGCTTGGTTGCAGCAGCGACTTCTTGATCAACACCTTCAACATTACCAATACTAAAACGCCATGTGTCAGGTTGAGTGCCATCTTCTGCAATGCCATTGCGTAAAAACAAATTAGCTTCTTCTTCGCTAAATGAGTTTTTGATATTAATGACTGACTCAAAATCAATTTCATCGGCTAAGTGATAGTGGGTGGCGGTTAAACCTAAACAGACTAAGAGATGACCTTCATGGCTACGTCGCGCAAATGTACGCTCAGTCGGCGCGCTCCAAATACCAATTAAATGCTGAAATAGACTGGGTGTTAACGCCTCTGATTTGTGCAGTTGATTACTCGGTGTACTTTGAATGGTTTGTAAGTGTTGCACTAATTTTTGCGCATCAATATAGAGTGCGTGTGGCACATCGGTTGATTTGGAGACATAAATAGGCGGCAAGTCATTATCTGTGTCAATTAATAATAAGTCAGTCGAACTATATTTGGTTTTTATTTTTAAGTGTGCCGTCCACAGTTCAGTCGCTTCATAAATTTGGCGAATTTCACTTTGGCGTAATTTATTGGTATGACTGGCTGCAAGAATAATGCTGCGTAAGTAGGACTCTGTGCTAGTCAAGTCTTGGCTTAAATGGACGTTATTATCAGGGATTTTAATTTGGGCAACGCCATAAGCAACGGCTGAACGATACAGTGCATGTAAGTCGAGCCAGACACCTGCAGGCGAAGGCAAATACAGTAAATGCGTTTCGAGTAGCAAGCCACCGAGTTCACTAATAGCGCGTTGAAAGCTTTGTGCGGCTAATTGTTGTTGTTGACGGCGGCCAATACCAATAATGCTTAATTTTGTTTGTAATTTTTCAATACAATCAAGTGCGACTATTTTATAGCCTGTTGCTAAATAAGTACGTAATGATTGTGCAAGAGACGCAACACGATTGGCACGATCGGGAAGCAGTACCGATTGATTGAGATAGTGTTTGGCTAACGATTGCAGAATGGATTGGGTACAGGGTCTTAATATTTCCAATAACTCATAACGATTTTCTTCGGATGTTTTGAGCTTGGTGAGTTCTTGCAGCGTTTGATACAGTTGTTTGGTGGTTTCACCAACATTCATCATTGGCAGGTGATTGACCCATGCTTGCATGTCTGATTTAGAGTGACCAACCAAGCTGAGTTGATTCAGTGTTCTTTCTGGCAAACTTTGCCCAATTTGGCTGCTATTGTTAGTTATCATTATGATAGTGACCTATATTATTTCCATTTTCCACGCCGTGGCGTGATTTTTTTTATGATGAAGCAACAGTAAGCCAATCACTCAGTTGCCTATTCCCTGTTGAAAGGGGGTACGATGTTTGCCTGTGTAACAATCAACGGGTCGCTCTTCCTTCTTGAGCTGATTAATCTTCTGCACGATTATAACCTAGACAACATAGGGATTGTCCGTAAACAAATAGCTATTGCGGTGATTTTTGTTGATAGTCAACAAAAGCGCAAGTTAAAAAACAATTATTGAAACAGGAGCGATAAAAAAAACGGCATTCCAGTCGAATGTGAGACTTATATCACATTTTTTGTATCATAAATCCTTGCTTTCATCGGTCTTTATTTGTGGTTAGTAGTGGTAGCAGCTCATTTTGTCATGAAATGGCAGTGAACGGCTGAGTGAATTAAGTACTGACACAGTGGCTAATAAATTGTTCTAAACCATAAGTACGATATTTTTGTCGATGAATGAGAATAAAAAACTGGCGCGTTAAATTCCAAAATGGCGTGGGTAAGAGCGTTAAGGTGTTGCTGGCGAGGGCTTCTGTTAACGAGAGGCGTGACGCACAACCAAGCCCTAAGCCACTGGCAACGACGCGTTGAATTGCTTCGGTATGACCTAGCTCTAATAAAACGTTTAAGTGTGGCAGTCGGCCAATCACGGCATTATCAAAAATCTCGCGTGTGCCAGAACCCGCTTCTCTTAAAATCCACTCAGCATCGGCAAAGTCGGCTTCATTAAGTTGCTCTTTTTGGGCTAAGGGATGTGTAGGGGCGGCAAATACGACTAACTCGTCTTGTTGCCAAGGAATCACTTCTAAATTAGGGGCATGGCAAAAGCCTTCAATAAAACCCACATCTAACTCAAAATGCTCAAGAGCAGCAATAATATGACTGGTATTGGCAATGTCTAAACTCAATTGGCATTGAGGATGTTGACGCATGAACGTCGCGATTAACGGCGGCATGGAGTAATTACCAATCGTTAAACTCGCACCAATTTTGAGACTGCCGACTTTATCTCCGTGACCACGCGCCAACTCTTCCAACTCATTGGCGTGAGCAACAGTGTTAATGGCTTGAGGGAGTAGTTTTCTTCCTAAATCATTGAGTTGTAGGCGTTTTCCTATGCGATCAAACAACAAACAGTCTAATTGTCTTTCAAAGTCAGACAGAGCCATACTGGCCGCGCTTTGCGTTAAGTTCAGCTCTTGAGCTGCACGAGTCACTGTGCTATGACGGGCTACTGCGACAAAAACAGCCAGTTGTTTGAGTGTGATACGCATCTTTATTTATTCCATTAAGCGTCAAGTAGGGGCGAATTCATTCGCTAGCCTACAGATTAAGGCGAATAAATTCGCCCCTACAGGATAAAATATGTTCCTTGTGTTATACGATTTTACCCATTGCTTCACCCATACGTACAGGTGTAGTGGCAGTTAAACTATCACGCCACTGCATGACATTCGCGCCAAACAATACAATTGCCGTTGAACCTAAATAAAAACGTCCCAATTCATCGCCTTTTTTCAGGGTGATAGAGCCATCATAGTTCGTGGTGACGACTTTTTTACCTTGTGGGGCTAAGTTGCCAGCCCACGCGGTAGCAATACCCGCAACAATCATTGCGCCGACCAACACAACCGCCATTTGGCCGACTTCCGTATCAAATAAGCAGACTACACGCTCGTTACGGGCAAATAAATTCGGCACATTTTCGGCGGTCGTGGTGTTGACCGAGAATAAATCGCCCGGTACATAAATCATTTGCGTTAATTTACCTGTAAACGGCATATGAACCCGATGGTAATCTTTGGGGGAGAGATACACGGTTGCAAATTGCCCGCCAATAAACGCAGCAGCACGTTGTTCGTCACCGCCTAATAACGTGGTAACACTGTAATCATGGCCTTTGGCTTGAAAAATTTTGTCAGCACTAATGTGACCAATTTGAGAGATGGCACCATCGGCAGGAGAAATAATGGCTTTGCTGTCCGCGGCAATTGGTCGGGCATTGGGCTTTAAAGCGCGAGTGAAAAAATCATTAAAGCTTTTATAGGCTAATGGATTTTCTTCTAAGGCTTCAGCCATGTTGACTTGATATTTAGCAGCAAAGTTCTTAATAAACGTATTTTTTACGAAGGTGTTTTCGCTGGCGGCGAGTGTCCCAACCGAACGAGAGAGTAGATGTTGAGGAACAATGTGCTGGAAAGTAATAAATAAAGACATAAAGACCTACAAAAGTGTTTGGCGGAATCATAAATAAAGAAGGTGAGTATTATTTAACAATAGGTGTGTCAGGACGATTACCCCATTCACTCCATGAACCTGCATAGGCCTTGATCTGAAAGCCTAAAATTCGACCTACTAAATACGTAAAACCTGAGCGATGATGCGTCTGACAATGCGTCACCACAGTTTTGTCGGCAGTAATACCGAGTTGGGCTAATTCAGCACGTATCTCTGCCAAGTTGCGTAGTTTTAAGGCGTTGTTTTTATCCATCGCCCGTGTCCATTCATAGTTGACGGCATGAGGAATATGGCCTCCACGTTGTGCCAGTAGTCGCTCACCACTGTATTCTTCGGGTGAGCGCGCATCCCAAATAATATGGTCGGCATCTTGATAGTGCGCGAGCAGATAATCCACTTCGGCTTGTGGGGCATCGTGTATCGTCAAATTTGTTGTACTGGCAATGGCGGTATTGGCGGTGTTTTCGATGGGTAAACTGGCGGCTAACCATGCATGTAAGCCACCATTCACATAAGAGTAATTTTGATGGCCAATGGCATCGAGTGTCCAAATCAAGCGTCCAGCCCAGCCGCCACCTTCATCATCATAAACAACAACGTGTTTTTCGGGCGTTAAACCCAAGGCACTAAAGAGACTGTTCAGTTGTTTGATTGACGGTAATCGGCCAAAAGCAGGCAATACGCCAGAAACTAATAGACGACTATTTAACCAGACAGCATGAGGAATATGAGCTTGTTGATATACCGACTCTTTGCACAAGTCAACAATCAATAAATTAGCATCGTCCAAATGAGCAGCTAATAGTTCTGGCTCTAACAACAAGGGCAACACAGTCATGTTTGTCATCTCATTTAGGACGTTTGCGAGTATAGCTGAATTGTAAACAGTCTCACAAACTTAGGCAAAACACAGTTTGTCATAACGCGAATAAATCATTACTCTCTGTTGAGACAGGACTTACGCCGTTCATCGAAAATGGCGCGTTTTGTGAGCTAAAAATCGTTGGAAACAATTGTTTAGTTAGCAAATAAGCGATAACCGTGTAAGTCCTAAAAAGTATTAAATAATAAGGAGATAGCCCATGCTTGGTTTATACCCCGAAATTCATCCTCATACCCATTATCATTTCGCGGTAGATGAGCCGCATCAGTTATATGTTGAAGAAAGTGGCAACCCCAATGGCATTCCTGTGGTGTTTTTACACGGCGGGCCGGGTGCAGGAACACAATCATGGCATCGTCGATTTTTTGATCCTGAAGTCTATCGTATTGTGTTGTTTGATCAACGTGGCTCGGGTCAGTCAACTCCCCATGCCGAATTAGAAGGCAATACCACGATTGATTTAATTGCCGACATGGAAAAACTTCGTCTGCATTTGGGCATTGAAAAGTGGTTGTTATTTGGTGGCTCTTGGGGTTCGACCTTAGCGTTAGCGTATGCAGAAGCACATCCCGAACAGGTTCTAGGGATGATTTTACGCGGTGTCTTTTTGTGTCGGCATGAAGATTTATACTGGTTTTATCAACAAGGTGCGAGTCGTATTTTTCCCGATGCGTGGGAAGATTATGAAAAGCTGATTCCTGTTGATGAGCGCGATGATTTTATGGCGGCGTATTATCGTCGTTTGACGGGTGAAGATGAAATTGCCCAAATGGCGGCGGCAAAAGCGTGGTCGGTGTGGGAGGGGATATGTTCGACCTTAAAACCGAATCCTAATGTGGTGCATCATTTTGCCGACCCGCATACTGCATTGGCGTTAGCGCGTATAGAAAGCCATTATTTTGCCAACGATATTTTTTTAAAGCCTAATCAACTACTAGACGATGCCCACAAAATTGCTGATATTCCGACAGTGATTGTGCATGGTCGTTATGATGTCGTGTGTCCTTTAGATGGCGCGTTTGCGTTGCATAAGGCATTGCCGAATAGCGAGTTACATATTATTCGTGATGCAGGGCATTCGGCGGCAGAGCTAGGGATTATTGATGCCTTGGTGAAGGCAACGCAGGAGTTTGGACGGCGGTTGGCTTGATGGTGTCGGGCGGATTGATCCGCCCATTTTTATGGTGTCGGCGAATAAATTCGCCTCTACAGTTAATCGTTTACAGATTCTCGCCTCTTTTCAATAAACTTACCAAAAAACAAACCAATTTCAAATAACATCCACATCAACACGGCTAATACCGTCATCGACAAAGCATCGGGTGGTGTAACAAACATCGCCACGGCAAAACAGCCAACAATAATATAACGGCGTTTTTCTGCGAGACTCTCGGTATCAACAATGCCCGCCATAATCAACATCAATACCACCACAGGAATTTCAAAGGTAAAGCCAAACACCAAAAAGAACTTAATACAGAAGTCTAAATAGGCATTTATATCAGTCATAAAACTGACGTTATCAGGTGCAACACTGACAAAAAACTTTAGTACGGGCCCTAATGTGACAAAATAAGCAAAAGAAATACCGACATAAAACAGTACGACACTCGACGCTAATAATGGAATAGCCAAACGTTTTTCGTGTTTATACAAAGCAGGGGCTATAAACGTCCAAATTTGATACAGCACATACGGCACGGCGACAAAAAAGGCGACAAAAAAAGTCAGCTTAAACGGGGCTAAAAATGACGAGGTAATATCGGTTGCTACCATACTGCTACCAACAGGCAACAGGCTACGCAAGGGCGCGGCTAATAAAGTATATAAGTCATTTCTAAAGGCCACTAACGCAAAAAATACCAATAGTGTTGCGCCAATAATGTGCATTAAGCGCGTGCGTAATTCGATTAAGTGCGCGACAAGAGGCATTTCTTCTGAGTTGGCTTCTTGGTTTGAGTCCTGTGGTGAGTCGCTCATAATGATTGATTTTTAAGAAGGTTAACGGGGTCTGTTGCAATCACAGGATGATGAGTGACGCTATTTTTATGTGTCTCATCTGTAGTAGGTGCTGTGTCACTGGCAATCGCTTCGGTGACGTTTGGCTCAATAAGGGGATTATTTTGCGCTTCTAAATAAGCAGGAGCAGCGTCAATACTTTGTGAGGCATCGTTGACGTGCTGATGAATGGTGTGTTCAACGGCTTTGATTTCGTCATTGATCGGATTGCTGAGTGTTTTTAGCCGTTCAATTTCCTGATTGATACGATCGCGCATTTCTTGAGCAGACACTTCTTTTTCAATTTCCATTTGAATATTGGTCATCGTTCGCCGAATACGGCCTAACCAAGCCCCCGCCATGCGCGCTGCATGGGGCAGTTTTTCAGGGCCAAGTACCACTAAGGCAACAATGGCTAATAAAATAAGTTCGCTAAAACCAACATCAAACATTAGACAGTATCTTTTTTAGGTGTGTTGACGGGAGTTGCTGTGCTATCAATAGGCGCATTTTGAGCCAAATGTTGTTGTGTGGGTGGTGTCGCGGCGGGTGGTTGTTCGCCATCTTTCACCGATTCTTTGAAACCTTTGATCGCACCACCTAAATCTTTGCCTAAGTTTTTGAGTTTGGATGTGCCAAACAATAACACCACGACAACTAACATAATGAGTAAGTGAGTGATAGATAAACCAGCCATGATGGACTCCAAAACAAATAAAAAATATGAGCGAGTAAGCGATAACCGCGTAAGTCTTAAACAGTGCGTGTTAATCTGCGCTTTGACGTGCGGCTTTTTCGGTATGACCCGACGTGTGTAAACGTCGCGCCAGTTCTGCTAACACAGCATCGGACCGAACATTAAAATTCCCTAACATGACAAGCGTATGAAACCACAAGTCGGCTGTCTCATACACTAAATCATCGGTGTTGCCTGATACAGCAGCATCTTTGGCGGCAATAATCGTTTCGGTGCATTCTTCACCGACTTTCTCTAAAATTTTATTAATGCCCTTATGATAAAGACTAGCCACATACGAGGAGTCTGCACTGGCTTTTTTACGTTCGGCTAAAATACCGTCTAATTCGGCGAGAACATTAGTGTTCATGTTTCGGATGCTCGTAAATACTATGGGGGTCTTTTAACACAGGATCAACGATTTGCCATTGTTGATTGTCATCTAGTTTACGATAAAAACACGACTCGCGCCCAGTATGGCAAGCAATACCACCTAATTGTTCGATTTGTAGGGTGATTACATCGGCATCACAATCAAGGCGAATTTCTTTGACCACTTGAATATGGCCTGATTCTTCGCCTTTATGCCAAAGTTTTTGCCGTGACCTTGACCAATAGACACCGCGTTTGTTATCGGCGGTGAGTTGTAGTGCTTCACGGTTCATCCATGCCACCATTAAGATGCGACCCGTCTGCGCATCTTGGGCAATAGCAGGGATTAAGCCATCTTCATCAAATTTTACGGAGTCGAGCCAGTTCATAAGTTTAACTTAAATAGTCAGTGGTGAGTTAAGACGATTTTTGCACTCGACGCTGCATAATTTGGCTAACCAAACAGTCAACAGTGTCCGTATCTATTTGTACTTGACGCTCTTGCGTGTAATTGCCATGACCGCGCTCAAACTGTTGTAAAAATCGTAATAGCCCTGTTGCGCCAAGTTCTTTTTGCAGTAAATCTAAGCCAATCACTTGAATTTGTTGGTCTGTTTTATCATGAGTAGAAATCATATAACATTTCCTCAAGCCATCTTAACGGATGGGCAACACGTATATTGAGAGTGTTAATGGTGTTAGCTTTTTTGAGAAACTTATCATCCACTGTGAGCAATACATCAGCGTTTGATATTGCACATGCTAAGTGTAAAGCATCAAATGCTTTTAACCCAAAGCCTTCTAACTGTTTAGCGTTGCAAATGATGGTGTCGTTAAGTAATACCGTGGTTGATGCCGTTGTCAGCAAAAGGGAGACATATTTTTGTCTGACAATATTGGGTGTTTTCAGAATTTCTAGTTCTAAAACTTCGCTGTTGATTAAGTGCCATTCACCTTGTTCACAACGGGTTAAAATGGTTCTAATCGCTTCCGTTTCTAAAGAGACTCGAGCATCTGTTTGATTGTCAAACGGACGGTTCAGGCAGCACGTATCTAAGTAAATACGCATTTTATACCAATACTCGCCAAACCACAGCCACAGCCACCAATCCCGCACTCAGTAACGCTAACAAGCCATCAAACGAGCTAACACCTGTTGCGCCGAGCAATACCACCGCAAAAGCTAACCAATCTTGTCGCCGATGTTGTGCTGTTTCATAGTGCAAGGTCTGTAACTCGCGCCATTGTTTTTCTTGCCATGCATTACTTTGGCGCAAACTGCGCATACTGTCGTAAATGAGGTTGGGTAATTCGGCAATGCCCAATAACATGGTAGGAACTTGTTGACCCAATTTCTTGACCGTTTCGGCGGGATTCAAACGGCTACTTAGCCATTGGCCAAGCAGCGGTTTCCCCAGCGACCAAATATCTAGCGAAGGGTATAAGTCTCTGCCTAGACCTTCGACATGGACTAAGGTTTTGACTAATAACACTAATTGCGGCGGAATTTCTAAATGATAACGTCGAGCGACATCTAAAATACCCATTAACATCGGTGCAAAATCGAGTTCGGCCATCGTTTTTTGCAGCATTGGGGTAATGAGTCGGCGAATTTCGCGGGTTAAGGCTTGAGTATCGGTGGCTGGTGGAATCCATCCGGCTTGATGGGCGACTTGAATCAGTTGATTAAAGTCGTGTTGCATTACTGACATTAATAAACGAGCGACGGTTAAATGGTCGTTTTCGCCTAATTCTCCCATGATGGCGCAATCAAGCGCGATATATTTCGGATTTTTCGGGTTAGTGACATCAACAAAAATATTGCCGGGGTGCATGTCTGCATGGAAAAAATTGTGATTAAACACTTGAGTAAAGAAAATCGTTAACCCTTTTTCCGCTAAAACTTTGGTATCTACGCCCAGTTCCTCAAAAGTCTTACGGTCAGAAACGGGAACACCATAAATACGTTCAGCAACCATCATATTGGATGTGCATAAACGGTGATGGACTTCAGGTACATAAATCAATGGTGAATGAGGGAAGTTATTGCGCATCCGTGTGGTGTTAGCGGCTTCTTGCAATAAATCGACTTCACCCAGTAACACTTGCTCATAATCACAGACAATATGATGCAGGTGTAGCGCGGCTAATTCGGCGGAACGGGTTTCTAGCCATTGCGCCATTGTTTTTAATAAACCAAAATCTTCCACAATCGCAGCTTCAAGATTGGGGCGAATGACTTTGACAATCACTTCACTGCCATTTAACAGCGCAGCCGTATGAACTTGCGCGATCGAAGCAGCGGCTAGAGGTTCATCATCAAAACGGCTAAAGACTTCGCTAATCGGGGCGTTGAGTTCTTGGACAATAAGGGCTTTTGCGGTGTCTATGGCAAACGGCGGCACACTGTCTTGGAGCTTCGCTAATTCGTTGATGATGTTGGGCGGTAATAAATCACTACGCGTGGATAACAATTGTCCGAGTTTGATAAACAATACACCCAGTTCTTCAATAGCTAAGCGTAAACGCTCACCATCATCATAAGTGCTTAGCACAGGCGTTGACCACCATGCGGGGTGTAAACGTAAGGCCAATAATAACAAGCGGACAGGCAGGGGAATTGGAGCATCACGCGGAACTAAGGTGTCTAGGCGATAACTGGCACAAATACGCCAAATGGTCAGTAAACGTGGCAGGTGCTTTAGCATCCTAGAGTCCTTTGGTTGTTGGCTCAGTCGCCTCAGAAGAAAGAGGAACAGATAAACGCTGTTGCAATAGGGTTAAACGCGCTTCAAATCGTTCAATGTCGGAGCGAAGTTCTTGTACTTCTTCAATAAAATCTTCGACTTGCCACGAACGCGGTAACAGTTGCGCATCTTCACGTAAAAATTCACCGCTATTTTGCAGTAAGGCTTCAGCAGCTTTTTTAGCAAAGTTCCATAAGCTACGGACACCTTGGCCAATTTGTTGGGCGGCGATATCACCGACTAAGACGCTAAGTCCTTGTTCCCACTCAATATCAAGTTGTAAGCCAATCTGTTGTAATTCTTGCAGAAAAAAGATGTCGCCCGCTAATAACAAACCACTTTGGCTGATAGGAACGTCGCGCTTTAAGGCTTGTTTGATAAAGTCAAAACTGGTGGCGGTGACCGTTGCTGTTGCAGGATGGTCAGTGGCATCTTCGGCAGGGGTGAGCCGTACGCGATTTTCGTCTAAAAAGACTAAAATACTGAGATCGGGATATTGCACATTCAACAATAAACTACGCCCAATTAACTGATTGAGTTGCAGTCGTGTTGCCGCATCTAAATCGAGTGCTTTGTTGAGCATGTCTTCAAAGGCGGAGAGTGCGAGTACCGTCGGCAATAACATTATTTATAGCCCCGATGTAAAGCAACAATACCACCCGTCAAGTTGTGATAATCACAATGACCAAAACCCGCGTCTTGCATCATGCCTTTGAGTGTTTCTTGATTGGGATGCATGCGGATAGATTCGGCCAAATAACGATAACTGTCTGCATCTTGGGTAATCAATTTGCCCATTGCGGGTAAGACGCTAAACGAATAAGCATCATATACTTTGGATAAGGGTTCAATGACGGGCTTAGAAAACTCTAACACCAATAAGCGGCCATTCGGTTTTAACACCCGATACATGGAGCGTAAGGCGGCATCTTTGTCGGTGACATTGCGTAAACCAAACGCAATGGTGACAATATCGAAGGTGTTATCGGCAAACGGTAAGCATTCCGCATTCGCTTGCACGTATTCAACCAGACTATAACCGCCATCAATCAATTTATCTCGACCGACACGGAGCATGGACTCGTTAATATCCGCCAACACCACACGGCCATTTGCGCCCACTTCACGCGCAAATACACGCGCTAAATCGCCCGTACCACCAGCAATATCAAGCACTTGCTGACCACGGCGCACACCAGATAATGTAATGGTAAAACGCTTCCACAGACGATGAATACCCATCGACATTAAATCATTCATTAAGTCATATTTAGCCGCGACCGAATGAAAAACTTCGGCAACTTTGCCTTCTTTTTCTTCTTTACGAACGGTTTTGTAGCCAAAGTGGGTGGTTGCATCGTCTTTGGAGGTCGACATAGTGCTTAAAACTCGAAAGGATTAGGACGGCCAGCATATAAGTTTTCCATAACTAACTCTTCTTTATGGATAAACAAGTCTAAAAATTCTTCGGCTGAACCCATCGGGCGCATGACAGCAAAACCACGGTCTAAAAAGTCATACAATACGCCTAAACCTGCCATGTGTAAGGGCTTGCTGGCAATTTTGAAGGTGGCGTAAATCACGCGTGAGCGGACATATTTATCTAAGCCTGCACCAAGTTCACGGGCTAACACCATTTGCCGTTCACGCATGGCGCGATTGCCTGCGCGTTGGTAGGCTTCTGCCATCGCATCATCGGTAATTTCAGTGACTTTCATGGTTTCAAACAGCATAGACGCAGTCAGTTCGTCTAGTTCGCCTGTTAATGCATTGAGCTCTAAGGCGGTGGCGGCAGTGCGCATCACCGAATCAGGTAATAGACGAATGGTCGCAGGGAGTGCGCGTTCAATTTCACTGGCCAATGAGCTTAAATCTAAACCACCATACATATCGGTTAAAAAGAAGTGTGTGACTGCTTGATAACGTTCATCGGTTAATAAATGCGCATGGCTTTTTTTTAGACGTTCTGTTTGCCATTTTTGAGTCGCGTTAAACAGCTCTTTAAAGTCAGCGTCGTGATGACAACGCCAAGCATGGTAACGCGCTAAATCGTAACGGAGTAAACCTTCGGTGTTTTCGATTTCTTCACGGCTCATAACAAGACCTTTAGGCTGGCTGGTTGTGTCGTTGTTTACAGTTTGCACAACATCCATGATCAATTCCTTGCGGTAAATGTCCCAATAGGTGGGAGATATAATGAAATGGAAGCTTATCCCTAATTTTATCAGTTGTTTATGCGCAACTGAAAATTTGTGTATGGCGAATTGTAGCAGGAGTCGGAGGGGAAAGAAAAAGTTCTGTGTGTGTGGATGGTGATAAAGATTGAGGCATTAAGTGTCAATAGCTTCGACTCCGCTCAGCCAACGTAAAAATGCTCCCTGAGCGGAGTCGAAGGGTTAAGTGGATTAAGCAAAATAATCGCGGATTTTATTTTCAATAATGGCCATTGGCGCAATAAAGGGTTTATCTGTGATGGTAATTTCGATGTCTTTATTGGCGTTGACGGTATATTTACCTTTGACCTTGCCAACGGGAGTGACACCCGAAAATTGACCTTGTGTGGTGTCTCCCGAAAAAGAACCACCTTTGCTGGTAATCGTTTGTTCAACACGCGCTAAGGTGGTAGTTAAATCGCCGTTAGAAGCTACAGTAAAACGTGACATAATAAGTCCTTAAACAAATAAATATTAATGTAAAAAGAATGATACTAATTCTATAGAAAAAAAACAGTGCGGAAGCGAACACTGGCGGTAAATAAGGTATTGTTAGTTAAAAGTCAGTTGTCTAGGGGGCACAATTCGCACATTATATCTTCTCAAAATAGAAAGTGCGTGGTACGCACCTTCTATGATTTAGGTTTTACAGAATAAAGCGACTTAAATCTTCATCTTTCACCAACGTACCCAGTTGTTTATTGACATCTTCCGAGGTCAAAATCAACACATCACCTTGACGCTCACTGCCTAAGTCACCCGCGTTATAAGAAATCTCTTCCAACAAACGCTCAAGCACTGTATGTAAACGGCGTGCGCCAATGTTTTCGGTGCGTTCGTTAACTTCAAAAGCAACTTCGGCCAATCGTTGAATACAATCGGGGCTAAACTCAATGCGTAAGCCTTCAGTGTTGAGTAAGGCTTTGTATTGTTCGGTTAACGAGAAGTGCGGTTCGGTGAGAATACGCTCAAAGTCAGAAGCAGACAGGGCATTTAACTCAACACGAATGGGCAATCGACCTTGTAACTCAGGAATCAAATCAGACGGTTTGGCTAAATGAAACGCACCCGAAGCGATAAATAAAATGTGGTCGGTTTTCACCATGCCATATTTTGTATTAACCGCACAGCCTTCAATTAACGGTAATAAGTCGCGTTGTACGCCTTCACGCGAGACATCTCCGCCACTATGCGATTCACCACGACGACAGACTTTGTCAATTTCATCCAAAAAGACAATGCCGTTTTGCTCAACCGATTCTAGGGCTTTGGCTTTCAGGTCATCTTCATTGACCATTTTTCCTGCTTCTTCTTCCTTTAATCGCTGACGTGCTTCTTTGATTGGAATACGTTTGCTGCTTTTACGGTCTTTGTTGAGGTTGCTAAACATCGACTGCAACTGATTAGCCATATCCTCCATACCCGGTGGCGCCATAATATCGACACCAACGGGCGTATTATGTAATTCAATTTCAATTTCGCGGTCGTCTAATTCGCCTGCTTGCAATTTACGACGAAACATTTGGCGGGTGGCATTATCGGTTTTTTCGCTGACAACGGATTTGTCATCTTCCCAATCGCTCGTGCGAGCAGGGCGCAACAATGCGTCTAAAATACGTTCTTCAGCCGCTTCTTCAGCGCGATAATCCGTTTTTTCCATTGCTTTTTGGCGTTCGTTTTTAATGGCGACTTCCATGAGATCTCGAATAATGGTTTCGACATCACGACCGACATAACCCACTTCGGTAAACTTTGTGGCTTCCACTTTTAAAAATGGCGCATTGGCAAGTTTGGCTAAACGACGGGCGATTTCCGTCTTACCCACACCTGTAGGGCCAATCATTAAAATGTTTTTGGGCGAGATTTCATGGCGTTGCGCTTCGGGAAGCTGCATCCGTCGCCACCGACTACGCAAGGACAGGGCAACAGCGCGTTTGGCGGCATCTTGGCCAACAATATGACGGTCAAGTTCATGCACAATTTCACGGGGAGTCATGGTACTGCTCATTGTCCTGTTCCTTAGAATTTAATGACTTCAATAATATGGTTGTGGTTGCTAAAGACACAAATATCGCCCGCCAGTTGCAGGCTTTTTTTGGCAATCGTTTCAGCATCAAAGTCGGTGTTTTCGGATAAAGCACGCGCCGCGGCAAGGGCATAATTGCCACCTGAACCAATGGCTAAAACACCGTGTTCAGGTTCAAGTACGTCACCTGTGCCAGTAATAATAAAAGAAGCTGTTTTGTCAGCAACGATTAACATGGCTTCTAAACGACGTAGCGTGCGGTCGGTACGCCAGTCTTTGGCGAGTTCGACGGCGGAGCGAATTAAGTTACCGCCATGCTTTTCCAGTTTGGCTTCAAAGTGGTCAAACAGAGTAAAGGCATCGGCTGTGCCGCCTGCAAAACCTGCAATAACTTGATTGTGATACAAACGACGGACTTTTCGAGCCGTTCCTTTCATAACGGTATTGCCTAATGAGACTTGGCCGTCGCCGCCGAGTGCCACGCTGTTATCGCGGCGTACACAAACAATCGTTGTCATTGCTGTTCCTAGCAAAAATAGGGGAAATGTATGGTTAAAGATAGGGGCTTAAATATGGATTTCAACTGAGACCTGTAATAAGTAGGGGGAATCTGGTGATTTTGTGGGCGGTTTGGCGAATTGTGATGCTATGTTTTCATAAAAATCACCGCTATGCTTTTGTGCCCATGTGATTTGTGGCATTTAATGAGTTTTAGGAGAGAGTAGTCATGGCAACGATTCAACGATTACATGTTGCAACCCGCTATAGCGAGGCGGCCATTTTTAATGGTGTGGTGTATTTGGCAGGACAAGTGCCCAACGATGTAACACAAGATATTGAAGGCCAAACAGCCGAAGTATTAGCGATGATTGATGATTTATTGGCGCAAGCAGGCAGCGATAAAAATCATTTGTTGAGCGTGACGGTGTATTTACGCGATTTAGCCGATTATGCCGGTATGAATGTGGTTTGGGATGCTTGGTTGAATCACGGTTATGCGCCGCCGCGTGCCTGTGTGCAAGCGGCTTTGGCAAAGCCTGAATGGAGGGTGGAAATTGTTGTGGTGGCGGGGCAGATTGGTGAGTGAGCGGGGTCGATATCAAAATCACTTGTAATGAGTTTTTGGCTTGAGTCGTAAAGTGGGTGTTTTTGAAGCGACTTTCAAAAAGCTCAAGGCCACACAAGGTTTGATCGAGGTTGTTTAGCTTTCTGTTTTAAAACGATCAAGCCTTAGGTCTTTTTCTTGCCAAATATCACTAATCCATGACTGAAATGCTTTTCTAAACTCGGCATCGTTTTCATAGTCGCCTAATTTAAATTCTGCGGGTATGTTTTTAGTGCTGATATCGACATGAATATGTTTTGCCTTGCCACTCATAAAATCCCAAAAACTCAGCTGGCCGTCAGGGTAATGAATAGTGACATCTACTAAGGTATTGATGTGCTCGTTCATGATATTCATAGCATAGGCAATGCCTGCTGATTTAGGTTTAAGCAGGTGTTTATATGGGGATTTTTGCTGTAAGTGTTTTTCGGCAGTGTAACGAGTCCCTTCTAAAAAGTTCATAATGGAAACTGGCGTGTATTTAAATTTTTCACAGGCTTTACGTGTGACTTCTAAGTCTTTGCCTTTCAGTTCGGGATGTTTGGCAAGAAATTCTTTGCTGTAACGGCGCATAAAAGGAAAGTCTAACGCCCACCAAACAAGACCAATCACAGGGACATAAATCAGTTCTTTTTTGAGGAAAAATTTAAAAAAAGGCATACGACGATTAAATATATTTTGTAATACTAGAATATCTGCCCAAGACTGGTGATTAGAAATCACCATATACCAACCATCGTACTTTAGGTTTTCACCACCCGTAATATGATATTGTGTGCCTAAAGTGATTTGTTGTAGGGAACTATTTATTCCAATCCATGTCTCTGCTATTTTGATACAACCAACGGAACACGCCTTTTGCCAAGAGTGATTAGGTATTAATTTTAAGGCTGATAATGCAAAAATTGGTGTACAAAGAGCAAAAGTATTGGCGGCTAACGCGATATAGTTGAACGTGCCTTTGACAGGTGCAGGTAATGACTGGAGCATAGTAGCCTCAATTATGTTTCAGTAAAATAGTCTGCTGGTAATATTACCTTAATAATGTACAGGTGTATATTAAATTGGTTGGTTTGGGTTTTAGCCATTTTTCAAGGAAGATCTATGATGAAGTTGAAAGCCTTGGGTTTATTGTTGCTATTAATTAGCATGATTCAGTCTGTTGCTGCAAATGAATTATATCGTTGGCAAGACGAAAAAGGGCAGTGGCATTTTGGCGATTCGGCGAGTGCATCATTAAAGTCAGATGTAAAAGTGGTTCATACGGCTCCCGAAACGGCAAATTTTATTAAAACCAAAACAAGTAAAAATGTTAGCAGAAAAACAATTAAAGCGTCTAAAAGTGCCAGTCGGACAAAACGAGTGGCATCGTCTTCTAAAGCAGAGAAACAGCAACAATGCGACCAGTTAAGAGAGCGTTTGCGTTTTAAGGCATTTCGTTACGAAGAACGTGATTATTATGACCATGAATGTATTAGTAAGGTGAAATGGTAAGTGGAAAATTCAACAGTTAAATATGTGATTGGTGAGCGTCAGGTATTGGCGCGAATGAAGAATGGCGAGTTTCGTTTGGTGAAGCTACAAATTGGATTACCTGAACCTGTTGATAACCGATGGGAATCTGAGGTTGCTCTCAATGGTTTATATCCAAAAGTCGTAAAAGTACCAGGTGTTGATTCATTTCAATGCTTGAATTTAGCTTTTGGGGTCGTCCGTACGGCTTTGGAAAAGTTTCTTGAGTCAGGTGGCCAGCTTTATTGGAAAGATGGTTCAGGGCCTTTGGGTGTTGTGGATTTATTTTCATGAGTGAAAAGCTAGCATTAGGCGTTTACCGCCATTATAAGGGTAAAGACTATGAGGTCTTTGCGGTGGCTAGGCATAGTGAAACTGAGGAGGAGTTAGTCGTATATCGCTTGATGTATGGAGACTTTTCGTATTGGGTGAGGCCATTGGCGATGTTTATCGAGTGTATTGTGATTGATGAGATTGAACAGCCTCGTTTTAGATTTATTGGTGCGAGGCAAGGATGATTTCCTGCCTTGCAAAAAATGAATGATTGATTGGGAGGCTTTAGACGCTAGATTTTCCTTTTAGTCCACGATGGATATAACGGATTTTTATCATATCAAAGATCATCCGTATGGATTCTTTAGTTAAATCAACTTTCGAGCCGTCTTTATGATCCCATTTGACGGGCACTTCTTTTATCCGCAAACCCAGTTTTTGGGCAATATACAAATGCTCAATATCAAAAGCGAAACCATAAATACGTTGTAATAAAGCAACGCGTTGTGCCGCATCACGAGTATAAGCTTTAAATCCACATTGAGTGTCACGGATGCCTGATACGGCTAGAAAACGAACAATGAGGTTGAGAACATTGCTAATAATTTGTCGGTGGAATGGCTTTTTCTCGACGATAGAGTCTTTTAAGCCGCGAGAGCCAATCACCACGCTATAACCTGCTTCAATATGGGGTAGTAATTTTTCGACTTCTTCTATCGGCGTGGATAAGTCGGCATCGCTAAATAAAATAATTTTGCCGCGTGCTTTAATCATACCTCGGGCAACAGAAAAACCTTTACCGACATTTTTGATGTTTTCTAGTAGCGTTCCTTCTTCTTGCTCTTTAATTTCGCGCCCATAAATATCAATAAACTTGACGATTTCCATCGTCAAGTCAGAGCTGCCATCATCAACCACAATGATTTCACTACGGTAGGATTGCTTACTTAAATAATCTTTAATGGTGTAAAGCGAATCAGCAATACGCTCTTGTTCATTAAAGGCAGGAATAATCACGGATAAATAAATTTCGGGTGTGCCATCGTTGTGAGTCATATTTCTGTCCTTAGTGTCATTGTGGAGTTAGAGGATATTGGCCGCTATACGGTTCTCTGCGTTGGTAAATTTCGATTTTCCCTTCTGTTTGATAAAACATAACGGAGCTAGTGTGATACGGCTGTTGATAAATCAGTTTATATTTATTTTGCACCACATATTTGCGGAGTTTTTCGGTAGTGACGGGGGTAATACGACCATCAAGGTATAAGAAGTCAAACTTGCCGTCCCAAACACCTGCAATCACATCTTCCCGAGTATGTTTTTGGTCACCATCATTATCAAACCACGCATTTTCATAGATATGATTGGCTTTAATTTGATTTCTTAATTGATGTCGAAGCAGATAAGGGTCTTCGGAGAGAATAGTACTGTTTGCCCCAATTGTATCTTTGAGGAATGCAACAGCATCGCGGCCATCTGGATAGGCATTTTCTATGGCACGAATTTGAATCATGCCTTGTATCGCAACGATGATGAGGATGAGTGCGGGTAGTTGAGCGTAATAAGTATTCCTGTTGCGCGTTAAACGGACTAAATACACGCTAGCCAGTGGCGCAAGAAAAACGACGCTATAGACAATATGTTTATAAAAAGAAATTAGATCGTGGGCGCGAAGATGGTACAAAAGAATCGGTAACGCCAGCCACATTGACCATCTAAACATCGCCTGATTGCGTGAGTGGCCACCTGTACGTTGCCAGTGCTGTTTGAATTCAAAAATAAACAACAGAAGAATTGGCCAGACATAGCCAAGAGTGACACGAAGAATTTCAGCATAGCTTGCATTATTGCCGTGTGCAGTTACGATTTGTTGTTGATATAAAATCAGTAAATCAGCCCGATAATGATAGCCATAACCAAAACCAATCATTAAAGCAGGCGTAAAAAGCGCAAATGCTAATTGCGGTCTATAAATTAAAATCATTAAACCAATTAAAGGCATTTCTAAAAAAATGACGTATTTGCTTAAAAAAGCGGTAACTAAACACAGTGATGACGCGAATGCCCAACATTGCGCTTGATAACCTGAACGTGTAAAGGCCAATGATAGAGTCCATAAGCCCGCCGTAAAGCTAACAAAACACACAATGTCATACACGGCAAATTTACTAATAAAACCGTGTGATGCGGATAATGCCAATAGTGCTGTGGCAAAAAGAGCAACTTGTTGACTGCGAAAAAATCGACGTACGGCATCAAAATAAAAAGCTAAAGAACAAATGCCGAGTATTGCTGCAATCGCACGCGCACCGATTAAACCTGCTATTGAGTCGCCAATACCAAATACATACAGTGGAAAATCAGAACTAAAAATATAAGTGTGAGTTTGCCAAACGCCACCATCTAATAAGGTTTTACCGACAAATAGGTAATTGGATTCGTCTAAGTAAGGACCATTAAAATTGAGTCGAGCACGCATCCACACTAAAGCAAAACTAATGACCAGTAACGTCACTAGCCAAGTCAAACGGTTGACTTTCGTCGAAGACATCATGGTTTATTTCCTAGATGATTGTCCATTTATGTTATAGGATTTGGTTCTGATGCTAACCTACTCAGTTAGTACGCGCAATCAATCAGCCTCAATAATAAGCAATAACGGTTAAGGTGCAAAACAATGGAAGAAGTAGAAAAAGGGTTATTAAAAGAAACTCAGCATCATGGTTTACGCTTTGCTGTCGTCGGTGTTGTTGGCTGTGGTGTGGATATTGCTGTTTTATATGTTTGTTTATGGTTAGGTACAGGTTTTTATCTGGGGCGTGCTGTTTCGTTTTTGATGGCGGCGACGGCGACATGGTTGCTCAATCGAGCATGGACTTTTCGTGAGCGATGGAGCAATCAACCCCTATGGAGAGAGTGGCTACATTATCTCAGTTTGATGTTAATTGGCGGTGCGTTTAATTATGCCCTTTATGTTCTGTGTATTGCTCAATATGACATCATGAAGCAATATCCTTTTTTAGCGGTCATGGTGGGCTCGGTTGCGGGAATGGTGGCGAATTATCTGAGTGCTCGGTTTTTGATTTTTCGTCATCGAACGACTTCTCCTGACGAGTAGCACCTGCTTTATTATTCCAAAAAGTAATCGAATAGATAAAAATTATAAAATTGTTTTATCTTTTGTGCCGTTTTAAACTGCTTGCATACCAATCTACGGCAAGGAGATTAATAATGACTGCGAAGACTCTTTATGACAAGTTGTGGCATGACCACCTTGTCAAACAACGTGATGATGGTTCTTGTTTAATTTACATTGATCGTCAGTTATTACATGAAGTGACCAGCCCGCAAGCCTTTGATGGTTTGAAATTGGCTCAGCGTAAACCGTGGCGTTTAGATGCTAACGTGGCGACTCCCGATCATAACGTTCCGACCGATAAAGCTGAGCGTGCCTTAGGCATCAGTGGTATAAGCGACGAAACTTCACGTATTCAAGTGCAAACCTTAGATGATAACTGTCGTGAATTTGGTGTCGTTGAGTTTGATATTTTTGATGAGCGTCAAGGTATTGTCCATGTTGTTGGCCCTGAGCAAGGTTTGACTTTGCCGGGAATGACCGTTGTTTGTGGGGATTCTCATACCGCAACACATGGCGCATTTGCGTGTTTAGCTCATGGCATTGGTACAAGTGAAGTTGAGCATGTCTTGGCAACTCAATGTTTAGTGCAAAAGAAATCCAAAAATATGTTGATTAACGTCAATGGCCAATTGGGCGACGGCGTGACGGCTAAAGATGTAGTATTAGCGATTATTGGCAAAATTGGCACAGCTGGCGGCACGGGCTACGCCATTGAATTTGGTGGCCAAGTGTTTCGTGACATGAGCATGGAAGGGCGGATGACGGTCTGTAATATGGCCATCGAAGCAGGTGCGCGTGTGGGTATGGTGGCAGTCGATAACAATACCATTGAGTATTTTCGTGGTAAGCCGTTTGCACCTAAGGCCGAGATGTGGGATGCCGCTGTTGTCTATTGGCAAACATTGACATCTGATGCGGACGCCGTATTTGATGCCGTGATTGACATGGATGGCAGTGTCATTGAGCCGCAAGTGTCTTGGGGAACATCCCCCGAAATGGTTTTGCCCGTCAATGCGCAATTACCTGCGTTGGCAACAGCGAAAGATGCGGTGCAACGTAATTCATGGGAACGTGCCTACCAATACATGGGCTTAAATCCTGAAACGCCAATTACAGATATTAAGCTTGACCGTGTTTTTATTGGTTCGTGTACTAACTCGCGGATTGAAGATTTACGTGCGGCTGCGGCAGTGATTAAAGGTCGTAAAGTCGCAAGTACCATTAAACAAGCGATGGTGGTTGCAGGTTCGGGTTTAGTGAAAAAACAAGCAGAAGTAGAAGGCTTAGACAAGTTGTTTACTGATGCGGGTTTTGAATGGCGCGAACCCGGCTGTTCGATGTGTTTGGCGATGAATGCCGATAAATTATTGTCGGGTGAACATTGTGCTTCAACCTCCAATCGTAATTTTGAAGGTCGTCAAGGTAATGGTGGTCGTACGCATTTAGTCAGCCCAGCGATGGCTGCGGCTGCCGCAATTGCAGGCCATTTTGTTGATGTTCGTGGTTTCTAACTAAGGAGTATTATGATGCAAGCATTTACCGTTGTTACTGGCTTGGCAGCTCCTTTAGATCGTGCCAATGTCGATACCGACCAAATCATTCCTAAACAGTTTCTTAAATCCATTAAACGTATTGGCTTTGGTGTCAACTTGTTTGATGAGTGGCGTTATTTGGATGAAGGCTACAATGGTCAGGATTGTAGCAAACGTCCGTTGAATATGGACTTTGTGTTAAATAAGCCCCGTTATCAAGGCGCGCAAGTATTGTTGGCACGTCAGAATTTTGGTTGCGGTTCGAGCCGTGAACATGCGCCTTGGGCGTTGGATGAGTATGGCTTTCGGGCGGTGATAGCCTCAAGCTTTGCCGATATTTTCTTTAATAACTGCTTCAAAAACGGGGTGTTGCCCGTTATTTTGACCGAAGACGAAGTGGATGTGTTGTTTAAAGAATGTGAAGCAACCGAAGGCTATCAATTGACGGTGGATTTAGAACAGCAGAAAGTCATTCGCCCCAACGGTGAGACTTTTAGCTTTAGTGTTGATTCATTCCGTCGTCACTGTTTATTGAATGGCTTGGATGATATTGGTTTGACCTTACAAGATGCTGATTTTATTCATGCGTTTGAAAAACAAGCCAAAGTCGCACGTCCGTGGGTATTTCAAGCTTTACGTTAATCTCTAGGAAAAGTCATGTCCAAACATATTGTGATTTTAGCGGGTGA
>Ga0209599_10000018_pt1 | contig 134815 bp, 132 predicted proteins | sample Shrwel_input2_FT_FD_187534 | JGI IMG/M metagenome (GOLD analysis project Ga0209599, IMG submission 187534) | Subsurface microbial communities from deep shales in Ohio, USA - Utica-3 well 1 S input2 FT (SPAdes) (version 2) ...
TTTTAGGGATTTGGCTAGCTCTGTCGCTAACGCCATAAGTTGACTGTGTTCCATAGATAACGCCTCAATCTAAACCCTCTTCAGGGTATCTAAATTTAAACGTTTACACAGTTTAATTTACAGGCTCGAATATCAATATTTAAGGATGTCGCTTTTTTAATCATCTTCTTATCAAAACTTAAAAACGATTGCGTGTGTAAACTAAAGGATAAATGTAAAGCATCGGCAAAATCCATGCCTTGCTCATGCCACTGTAATGCAATAATAATGAGTTCTTTATTTTCGCTGACAATATTTTCTAAGCCAAGCAAGTTGGACAATGCAAAAACAATACGTTCAGGTGAAAATTTGTAGCTAAAACGCAATACCCATTCTGTTTCTAAAATAACCGTTTTCGGAATAAAAATGCGTTCTGACGTGGCAAAAACTTGATAAGCCTGTTGATATTGCTCCTCATCATCTCGTGTTAAAAAACGAACAATGATATTGGTATCAATGGCTATCATTTAGTCCCCAGAGTGTGATGACTCCTTCTTGAATAGCCTCATTCATTTCTTCGATAGTTTTAGTTTTTCCTTGATAGGCTAAACAACCCGCAACATCTGCCAATTTTGTTTTGGGTAAAGAGGTTTTAGGTTTTAATAAAATGCCTTGAGGGGTTAATTCAATTTCTAATTCTTGCCCTATATTTAAATGGTAGGCATCGCAAATGGTTTTAGGGATAACGACGTGTCTTTGATGCGTTAAATGCGTAGTTTGCATTTTTACTCTCTTTACAAGGTGTTCGTTATTAGTGGATGGGAGCAAGATTAACGTTTACCGCAACCCATATTCCTCATCCAACATCCCTTTATCATGCGGACTTTTAGGCGCGTAATCACGCGGCGGCTCAATAGCGGATAAAAACTTATCGTCATTCAGCAACGCAGGTTGTGGATAAGCATCTTTAGGTGTTGCCAAGCCTAAAAAGGCGTTGGCAGGATTACTACTGGTGTGGCGTTTATTATCAGCACACAACTCGTTAGCACCTGTTTGTAAATGCTCATGCACTTCTCGGTAAGCGTTGGTTAAATTGTTCACCAATTGCGCGGACTGAGAAAAATGCGCCGTCACTGTTTCTTGATAGCTCTCATATTTGCCCTGAAGTGACTTCAAATGGTCTTCTAATTCACGCACACGGTTATCACTGTTGCGATAAAATTGTAAAAAGTAACCTGCTGCGACACCGATCGCAAAAACTAACACATACAGCAGCCACTCCATAGAATCCCCCAAGTACAGTATTTAATATTGGCGTTTGCGTCGCTAGTCTATAACATTCCCAGATAAATTGATTGTCGAGTATCAACATGACTGCAACAAGCTATGTGCAAGGCCAAACGGGTCGCCTAGAAACACGCCTCACAGTACCACCAACGCCTAAAGTCGGGCAAGTAGCAGTCGTTTGTCATCCTCATCCATTATTTGGTGGCACGATGGACAATAAAGTAGTGACGACGGTTGTTCGTGCGTTTAAAGAGGCAGGAATCCCTGTCGTCATCTTTAACTTTCGCGGTGTCGGTCATAGCGAAGGCGTTCACGATAACGGCAACGGTGAAGTTGATGACGCGGTGGCGGTGATTACATGGGCTTTAGCACAAACACAAGCCACTGAATTATACTTAGCGGGCTTTTCGTTTGGCTCGTATATTGCGGCGGCGACTGTAAGCCGTTTGTCTGCTTTGCCAGTACAGTTAAAACAGTTATGGTTAATCGCTCCTCCTGTTCACCATTACCCGATGGCTAATTTACAGTTGCCAACGAGTGCGATGGTTATTCAAGGGGATGCAGATGAAGTTGTGCCCGCCGAAGAGGTGTTTACTTGGGCGAAGCAGCAATCGTTAACCTTGATACGTTTTGCCGATTGTAGTCATTTTTTTCATGGTCGTTTAACGGAATTACGGCAGAGCATTTTGGAAAATTTAGTATGAGTTCTGAGTCAGCCCTTCTTTTAAGTCCATTGGCGCGTTATCGGCAGGATATCGCCAGTGGAGTATTTCAACATGATGCCGCACAACAAGCCGCCGTTGAAGAACTACAACGCATTTATGATGCCTTAAATGAGCGTTACCAAAGTACCCAAAGCCGTAACCCGTTGAGTCGGATTAAACTCGCTAAAGAAATGCGAACGCCAGTCAATGGCTTGTATTTATGGGGTGGTGTGGGACGAGGTAAGACCTATTTAATGGATTTATTCTGTGAGTCTTTGCCATTTAGACGAAAAATTCGTATTCACTTTCACCGCTTTATGCAGCGGGTACACAAAGAGTTAAATGATTTAAAAGGTGAGAAAGACCCCTTAAAAAAAGTCGCTGATCGCATTCATGCTGATGCCGTTGTCATTTGTTTTGATGAGTTTTTTGTCACGGATATTACCGATGCCATGTTGCTGAAAGGGCTATTTGAAGAACTGTTTTTGCGTGGTGTCACGTTAGTCGCCACCAGTAATATTATCCCTGATCGCTTGTATGAAAATGGCTTACAACGTGAGCGTTTTTTACCTGCCATTGCCTTAGTGAAAGAGTTTTGTCAGGTGTTGAATGTTGATTCAGGTATTGATTATCGTTTGCGCGTGTTAACCCATGTTGAACTCTATCATTCCCCGTTAGATGCTGAGGCGGAAAGTAACCTACAGAGCAGCTTTAATGAGTTGGCACATGGTGCAGTCATTTACTATGATGAAATCATCGTCAATGAGCGTGTAGTGGCTGTACGGGCGCGAACAGAAGATGTTTTATGGTGTGATTATCACGAATTATGTGAAAAGCCGCGTAGTGCCTCCGATTATATTGAGATTGCACGAGAATATCATACGGTATTACTCAGTAACGTCCCGATTATGGGTGAAAAAAATGATGACTCGACGCGCCGTTTTATTAACTTAATTGACGAGTTTTACGATCGACAAGTGAAATTAATTGTCACTGCCGCCGCACCCATCGAAGGCATGTACAGTGGTGGCCGTTTAAACTTTGAAATTCAGCGTACCCGTAGTCGTTTACAAGAAATGCAATCCCGAGAGTATTTGGAATTGCCGCATTTACCGTGACACTTAGCAGTTAGCTTTTTAATCAGAGGTGTGCAAGGGGTCAAGAGCTAAACAGTGTTAACTGTTGCCTGATAACTGCTCACTGTAAAAGAGGTGATGTATGTCCTACGAACAGCAGCAAATTAAAGCAATTCAATCGTGGCAAGGGCAATCACCCAAACTTTCCTCCATGCTGATGGGTTTGGCATTAACCCCCGCCGCTAAATTAGTCGATTTGGTGATTCCCGAAGCGGCACTTCACGCGGCATTGGAAGCCTCATGTAAAGTGGGTGAAAAATTAGCAAATCCTGACGCGGTGTTAAAACAAGCAGGCGTTAGCCATATTGGTGAACTATTTTACGCGGATATGAAACAGTGTGACAGCTTGGCGGATACCGCTCACGATCGTGCTATTGCGATGGCAGCGGCGGAAGGAGGGGTAACAGGAGCAACGGGTTTGATCGGCATCGCAGTGGATGTGCCAACGTTAATGACATTAGCCTTGCGTACGATCTATCAAACAGCGTTGTGTTATGGCTTTGAGTTGAAGGGGGAGGAAGGTCGCCATGTGGTGTTACGGGTATTTAGTGTTGCGAGTGCCAACTCACTGAAAGAAAAAGAAGCCGCTTTGGTTAGTTTGGTGGCAATTAAACAAATGCTTCAACAACAAACATGGGCGCAAATTCAACAGGCGGCATTTGCGACGATGGGTAAAGAAGCCCTGATGGTGGCGTTAAAAGACCTAGCAGGACAGTTGGGAATTAATCTCACCAAACGAAAAGCACTGAATATTGTACCGATTGTGGGGGCGGCAGTAGGGGCAGCAGTCAACGCCAGCTTCATTAAAGATGTCGGTTGGGCGGCGCGACGTACCTTTCAAGAAATGTGGTTGTTACAACATGGGGGTGACATTGGCCATCAATACCGTTTAAGCTATTCCCCTCAGTAGGCCAAAAAACGGACTTTCACTCAGAAAAAATCGAAAAACTCAGTTTTTTTGAAAATGGCACATTCTTTTTGTTGTCAAATGACTGTCTGTTGAGTAATATCCGCCTTCTATTTTAGCAGGGTTGTAACAAATCCTGTGTCCTTGACTCTAAAAAAGGCCTTGTAGCAATGAAAACGTTCAGTGCCAAGCCGGAAACGGTTAAGCGCGACTGGTATGTGGTTGACGCATCCGGCAAGACGCTTGGTCGTTTGGCATCCGAAATCGCTAGCCGTTTACGCGGAAAGCATAAGCCAATCTACACCCCACACGTTGACACGGGTGATTACATCATCGTTGTTAATGCAAGTAACATTGTTGTTACTGGCACTAAAGGCGAAGATAAAATGTACTATCGCCATACAGAATATCCCGGTGGGATTAAAAGCATTAACTTTAATAAGTTAGTGGCTAAAAAACCACAAGAAGTGATTGAGAAAGCTGTTAAAGGCATGTTACCTAAAGGTCCTTTAGGTTATGCCATGTTCAGCAAGCTCAAAGTGTATGGTGGTGCAACGCATCCTCATACCGCACAGCAACCTTTAGTTTTAGATATCTAACGGGTGAATTATGACAGCAACAACTAACTACGGCACTGGCCGTCGTAAAACTGCTACCGCCCGTGTGTTTTTAAAAGCAGGTTCGGGTGCAATTACAGTTAATAATCGTTCGTTAGATGTGTATTTCGCTCGCGAAACTGCACGTATGATCGTTCGTCAACCTTTAGAGTTGATTGAATGCACGAACAAGTTTGACTTCTACATCACCGTTGCTGGTGGTGGCATGAGTGGTCAAGCTGGTGCAATTCGTCACGGTATTACCCGTGCCTTAGTTCAATATGACGAAACATTGAAGTCAGCCTTGCGTCAAGCAGGTTTTGTGACTCGTGACTCGCGTGAAGTTGAACGTAAGAAAGTGGGTCTGCGCAAAGCGCGTAAGCGTCCACAGTACTCCAAGCGTTAATCGTTTATTCGGTTACAGCTTCAACAATCCCCAGCTTGTCTGGGGATTGTCGTTTCTAAAGTCGTCAATTTAGGTTTAAACTGACGCGAACATCAAATCCCTTGCATCTCTGTGGCTTTTTTCTTGTAACAACACGTTAATTTCTTTAGACTTGCGGGGCTTTTAGGTGGGCTTTGCAGCCATTTGCTGCACGGCCTCTTTGTGCTTGTTTGGGGGAGTACGTGAATGAGTACTGACGGCGTAGATCTTAGCCGACGACGTATGCTTGTCGGCGTAACCGCAGCAGTAGGTGCTGTTGGTATCGTTGGCGCAGCGGTTCCGTTTGTGAAATCGTGGAATCCGAGTGCTAAAGCCAAAGCGGCTGGCGCACCTGTGACCGCTGATTTAAGCGGACTTGAGCCAGGTCAACAAATGGTGGTTGAGTGGCGTGGTAAGCCTGTTTGGGTGGTGCGTCGCACGCCTGAAGCATTGGCTGATTTGAAGAAAGTCGCGGGTAGCTTGCGCGATCCTAATTCTGACGAGTCGGTTCAACCGGACTTTGCCAAAAATGAATATCGTTCGATTAAGCAAGATTATTTGATTTTAGTGGGTATTTGTACACATCTAGGTTGTTCGCCAACATATCGTCCAGAAGTTGCTCCAGCTGATTTGGGGCAAAGCTTTCGTGGTGGCTTCTTCTGCCCTTGTCATGGTTCTACTTATGATATGGCAGGTCGAGTGTATAAAGGTGTTCCAGCGCCATTAAACTTAGAAGTGCCACCCTATAAATATATTGGCGATAACGTCGTTGTCATTGGGGAGTTAACCTGATGAAATTATTAAGTAACTTGATGTCATGGGTAGATGCGCGGTTTCCTGCTACGGAAACTTACGAATACCATATGTCCAAATACTACGCGCCCAAAAACTTTAACTTTTGGTACTTTTTTGGCGTATTGTCGATGGTGGTATTGGTTAACCAATTAGTCACTGGCTTTTGGTTGACAATGATTTATACGCCAACAGGTGATGGCGCATTCGATTCGATCGAATACATCATGCGTGATGTGGATTACGGTTGGTTACTGCGTTATATGCATTCGACGGGGGCTTCGGCTTTCTTCGTGGTTGTTTATTTGCACATGTTCCGTGGTTTACTTTACGGTTCTTATCAAAAGCCGCGTGAATTAGTCTGGTTAATTGGTATGGGTATTTACCTGTGCTTAATGGCGGAAGGCTTTTTCGGTTATTTGTTACCTTGGGGTAATATGTCCTACTGGGGCGCACAGGTTATTTTGAACCTTGTCGGTGCTGTTCCTGTGGTGGGCGATGCTTTGGTAACGTGGGTTCGTGGCGACTTCTTGATTTCTGGCGCAACCTTAAACCGTTTCTTTGCCATTCATGTTGCGGTGATTCCGTTGATTTTAGTGGGCTTAGTGTTTATTCACTTAGTAGCATTACATCATGTCGGGTCAAATAACCCTGATGGTGTGGATATTAAGAAAGTGAAAGGCGCAGATGGCATTCCTTTAGACGGCATTCCTTTCCATCCTTATTACACTGTTCATGATTTGGTTGGCATAGTTGTTTTCCTGTTTATCTTTTCTATTATTTTGTTCTTCTTTCCTGATGGTAATGGTTACCTTTTAGAGAAGCCAAACTTTGAACCTGCTAACCCCTTGAAAACACCTTTGCATATTGCGCCTGTTTGGTATTACACGCCGTTCTATGCCATTTTGCGTGCTGTTCCTTCCAAGATCGGCGGTATTATTGCGATGGGTGGTGCGATTGCTATTCTCTTTGTCTTGCCGTGGTTAGATAAGAGTCCAGTTAAATCAATTCGCTATAAAGGTTGGATGAGCAAAGTGTGGTTGGCGATTTTTGTCGTTAGCTTTGTCGGTTTGGGTTATTTAGGTGCAGTGCCTTCTGATCCTGTCAAAACGGTATTGTCCCAGATTTTCACGGTTCTTTACTTTTTATTCTTCTTGTTGATGCCAATTTATACGTCGATTGAAACGTGTAAACAGCCGCCAAAACGGGTTACGGGAGGGTCGCACTAATGAAAAAGTTCTTTTTATTATTTGCTTTACTTCTAAGTCCAATGATGGCGATGGCGAATGCAGGCGGTTGTGGCGAAGTACACTGTGAGCCAGCACCTGTTGATTTACATAATAAAGAATCGTTGCAAAACGGTGCGAAAGTGTTTATCAGCTATTGTCTAGGTTGTCATTCGGCGAAGTATTTACGTTATGAGCGCATGGCGCAAGATTTAGAGATTGATCCCAAATTAGTCTCTGAATACATGATGTTTACCACTGACAAAATCGGTGACTCGATGGATACCAAGGTGGATAAAAAAGCGCAAGCCAAATGGTTTGGTAATGCACCGCCTGACTTGTCTTTAGAAGCGCGTTTGCGTGGTCCAGACTGGGTTTATACCTATTTGTTGAATTTCTATCCTGATGATAAACGTCCTTGGGGTGTCAACAACCGTGTATTCAAAGATGTGGCCATGCCTCATGTGTTGACCAATATGGAACAAGAGTTAGGTCCAGAAGGTTATGAAGAAGCCGTAGGCGACTTGGTTAACTTTATGACCTATATGTCTGAACCTAGCCGTACTGAGCGTGAAAGCTTGGGCTGGTGGGTACTTGCGTTCTTAGCCATTCTCTTTGTGCCAGTGTATTTGCTGAATAAAGAGTACTGGAAAGATGTAAAATAACGCCCAGTTTGACTGGTGTGTGCACAAAAGGGCGACATTCTGTTGCCCTTTTGTTTTTGGGATTTTTATGAAAACGGAGCGAAAAAATGGCAGTGGTCAGTAAACGCGCAGGTATGACGTTTTATTCCGATGCAAACGATCATTACAGTCATCGCGTGCGCATCGTTTTGGCCGAAAAAGAGGCCGCAGTGGATATTGTTTCGGTTAATCCACACAATAAGCCCGAAGACCTTGCAGACTTGAACCCTTACAATACCTTGCCGACCTTAGTTGACCGCGAGTTAAGTTTGTTTGAAACCAAAGTGATGATGGAGTATTTGGACGAGCGTTTTCCTCATCCCCCTTTATTGCCTGCCTATCCCGTTGCTCGCGCCCAAACCCGCCAATATGCTCATCGTGTTGAGCGTGACTGGTGTGTTTTGGTTGATACTATTTTTCACGATAAAAATGCAGAAAAAGTGGCTAATGCGCGTAAGTCATTGCGTGAAAGTTTAATTAGTATTGCGCCGATTTTTGCGGATAAGCCTTATTTTATGAGTGATGAGTTTTCAATTGTAGATGCCATGTTAGCACCTATTTTATGGCGGTTACCAATGATGGCAATAGAGCTACCTGAAAAGCCTTGCAAGCCGTTGTTGAATTATATGAGCCGACTGTTTGCGCGTGAGGCATTTATTCAGAGTTTGAGCAACGCAGAAAAAAATATGCGTTAATCAGGACTTACGCATTTCACCGAAATCAGCGCGTTTTGTGAACTAAAAATCGTTCGAAACTATTCTTTAGTCAGCAAATAAGCGATAACCGCGTCAGTCCTATAATGTGAGGGTGGCGTTTCGTCGCCTGAATCTCGCTAAGCGTGTGAAAATAGTTAGAATAGACAGCCATATCATCCCTAAAAGTAGAGGAGAGCCAGTATGATGACTCCAAGTCGCCCCTATTTAGTTCGTGCTATTTATGAGTGGTTAGTGGATAACAATTCAACCCCTTATTTGTTGATTGATGCGACTAATCCTTTGGTGCGAGTACCACCTCAACATATCAAAGATGGTAAAATCGTCTTAAATGCTGCTCCTCATGCGGTGAAAGATTTTTTTATTCAAAATGATGGCATTTCGTTTACAGCCCGTTTTGGCGGTGTGCCCATGATGATTTCTGCCCCCATGGTGGCGGTATTGGCTATTTATGCGCGTGAAAATGGTCAAGGTATGTTCTTTGATAGCCATGAAGAGTTTGTAGACCAAGCAGAAGCTTCTCAACCTGAAGCCACTGCACCTGTCTTGTCGGCAGCCCCTGTGTTGTCTGCTGCACCTACAGTGGCGACAGAAACTCACAGCGATGAAGTTGAATCAAAACCAAAGGTAACTGGCCGTCCGAGCTTAAGTGTCGTCAAATAACACATATTAGGACTTACGCGGTTATCGCTTATTTGTTCACTCCCTCACCCTCCGCTACGCTCCTCCCTCTCCCTGAGGGAGAGGGTGAGGGTGAGGGTGAAAACGCGCTAATCGCGGTGCGTAAGTCTTGAAATTCTTGCTGAGTGTAGGGGCGGTTTTAACCGCCTTTTACATGTCTGCCTACTCGCAACCGTTAAGCGTCTAAATAGTCCACCATTTTCACAATCTTGGTAATATCGGGCACTGACTTAATCAATTCAATCGCTTGATCTGTTTGCGCTCTGGTGAGTTTCCCCATCAAATAAACGATGCCGCTTTCTACCAAGATTTTTGTTTGACTACTGGGAAAGTCTTTGGCAAATATTAATTTAGTACTAATTTGTGTACTAATAATACTGTCTTTTGTTCGTGTTAAATATGAGTTAATGGCTGGGTTAACCACGAGCTCATTATGTATTTGTTTGACTTCTCGCATCGAGCGTACGGTTTCTTCGGCCAGTTGTTTCTGTTTGGCATTGAGCACTTGCCCAGCAATTAAAACATTACTGTGAAAACTCATAAAATTAACATGGGCATTTTTAAATTCAGGGTCAATTTTATAGAGGTTAATACTGGCAGTGCGTTCAATGCTTATGTCTTCAATACGTTGACTGAGTGTGCGCTGACCTTCTGTTGCCCCAACAGGCTCAGAGCCAGAAGCCGCTGCCAACATTTGAGCGCAGCCTGTCATCAACGTAGTCAGGCTAATAGCGGTGATTAATAGCAATTTATTCATATCTAAACCCATTATTAAATTATTTAAGCAGCTAAAAAAGCGGCGGGAATCCAGTCAATGTGCCAATCTTGCCCTTGAGGATGAATCGCAATCACATCAAAGCGTGCGGCGAGGTGGCTGTAGTTGGGGTGATGATGCAAAAAGTAATGCGCGGTGGCAATTATTTTTTGTTGCTTCGATCGTGTCACCGACGCTGCCGCATCACCAAAGTCTTGACGACTACGAAAGCGCACTTCAACAAAAACTAAGGTGTCTTTATCTAACATAATGATATCAATTTCACCCTGACGCGCGTGAAAATTACGGGCAATCAGCGTCAATCCGTGACGTGTCAAATAGGAACACGCCGCCTGTTCAGCGGCTTGTCCCAACAGTTGTTTGGGTGAGCGTTGCTTTTCCATCCATGACTTCCGCACAAACGGGGGTACGTTGTACTTGCCCGTTGATTAAATTAAGTAAACCCGTTCTGCCTGCAATGGGGTGTTTTTTCGGGTTGTTGAGTTGTTGACTGACCGTCCAAGCATCCGCACCAAACGCATATAAACGGTCGTAGTTTGCCTTGTTAATGCTTAACACATCACTGCTATCTTGCCATTTTTGTGGGGTAATTAACCACGGCAAACCACAAAAACGCAGACCATTTAAGTCCTGACGTTCAAGTTGGCTTTTTTCGGCATCATAGCTTTGCGAACCGCTATAGACAGGAATGGGGATCCGTTGATAGAAGTTGAGCAACGGTAGGGCATAGAGCGACAACTGAGGGCTGGCTAAATAAAACGCCTGTGCTTGAGCTGTTTGTGGCTCGGCTAACAGTTGTTTGATGTTGGCGGTTAGGCCATCCGTATCCGTCGATTTTAAGATATAGACAGGGAGTAATTCACCACCTTGGGCTTTCCATAGTTGTTCAAACGATTGGCGTAAACGTTCGCTATTGGCATCAGCTTGCATTAGTGTTCGTACCCGTTGAATGCCTGATTGGCGCATTAAGGTCACTAACGGTAAGGTTTCTTCTTCAGGCGAGAGGGCAAATTGCCACACGCCACCCCCATTTAAATTGTTGACGTGATTCAAGGCTAGTACAGGGACATTCGCTGCGTGTTCGAGAAGTTGGCTGACGTGCTCTTTCATTAATGGGCCAATAACGAGCGTCGTATCTTCGTTAATAGCAATGTCTAATAACGGTTTTAAGTCAGGATAGGGGGTAGTATCGTAAAAATGTAGGCTAGGACTGGCCTTATCGACCGCTAAAGCCTGATAATAGCCCGCTAACAAACCATCACGAATACTTTCAGAGGCTTTAGCTGTTGCACCTGTTAAGGGTAACAAGACGCTAATATCTGCGGCAAGCGCAGAGAGCGGTGTTGTTGCCATGACTAAGGCAACGGCGAAATAACGAGTCCACGACATAACCGAGTTCCTACACATGACGGGCGTACTTTATGTGGTTGCCACCCCTATTGGCAACCTAGATGATATTAGCAGACGTGCTATCCAAATTTTGGCGCAGGTAACACGTATTGCGGCAGAGGATACACGACATTCGGCACGACTTTTACAACATTTAGATATTAATACGCCATTGGTGGCGGTACATGACCATAATGAAGCGGGGCGTGTACAAGGCTTAATCAGTCAGATACTCGCGGGCGAAAACATGGCTTTGATTTCAGACGCAGGTACGCCACTCATTAGTGACCCTGGTTATCGCTTAGTGGCTGCCGCTCATGAAGCCAATATTCAAGTGATTCCTATTCCAGGAGCGTGTGCAGCGATTGCCGCGTTATCTGCCGCAGGTTTGCCAAGTGATCGTTTTACCTTTGAGGGCTTTTTATCTGCCAAAACGACGGCTCGACAAGTGCAGTTGCAGGCTTTAGCTCACGAAACACGCACGCTGATTTTTTATGAAGCGCCCCATCGTATTTTAGAGTGTGTGCAAGATATGTCGTTGATTTTTGGTGGCGAACGGCGTGTGGTCTTAGCGCGTGAGATTACCAAAACCTTTGAAACTATTAAGCAACAGACCTTGGCGGAGTTGTGCCTTTGGGTAGAGCAAGATTCAAATCAACAGCGCGGTGAAATTGTCTTGGTGGTTGAAGGTGCGCCTGTCAATTCAGGGCAAGCTGCAGAGGCAGAAGTTGATGCCTTATTGTTGAAGCTACTCAAATATTTACCTGTGAAACAAAGTGCTCAATTAGCAGCAGAGTTAACAGGGCATAAAAAAAATGCCTTGTATGATCGGGCGTTGTTGTTGCAGAAGTAGGCACAAGAGGTTGTGGCTTTGATTTAGTGCGTCACAACTCGTCATTTCAGTTAACATGAGACTATACGCCGCGCTAAGGCTCTTTTATTATTTACGCAGGCAACATTACGCGTCATTCACGCTGAATCCTATTTATCTTATCTTTCGACATTGCTAGGACAATCATGACGGCCACGCTAGTCACAGACTTTACAGAAAGCCGTTCTTTAGCGGATTTTACCGAACAAGCTTATCTTAATTACTCCATGTACGTGATTTTAGACCGTGCCTTACCGCATATTGGTGATGGCCTAAAACCCGTGCAACGGCGCATTGTCTATGCCATGAGTGAGTTGGGCTTAAAAAATAATGCCAAACACAAAAAATCGGCGCGTACCGTCGGTGATGTGTTGGGTAAATATCACCCTCATGGCGATTCGGCGTGTTACGAAGCGATGGTGTTAATGGCACAGCCGTTTAGTTATCGTTATACCTTAGTCGATGGTCAAGGTAATTGGGGTTCACCCGATGATCCCAAATCGTTTGCCGCAATGCGTTACACCGAATCCAAATTATCTGCTTATGCCGATGTCTTATTAGGCGAAGTGTCGCAAGGCACGGTCGATTGGACACCCAATTTTGATGGCACGATGGAAGAGCCGTCGTTATTACCTGCACGTTTGCCCAATTTGTTGCTCAATGGCACGACAGGTATTGCGGTCGGTATGGCCACAGATGTTCCACCGCATAACTTGCGTGAAGTCACCAGTGCTTGTATTGCCTTATTAAAAAAACCCACGATGACGCTTGAGGATTTAGTTGCTTATATTCCTGCGCCTGACTTTCCAACCAGTGCCGAAATTATCACGCCCAAAAGCGATTTAATGGCCATCTATACGACAGGCCGTGGCTCGTTAAAAATGCGCGCAGTCTATGAAATGGAAGAGGGTGATATTGTTGTCACCGCCTTGCCACATCAAGTATCGGGCGCAAAAGTACTGACCCAAATCGCCGAGCAAATGAACGCCAAAAAACTGCCATTAATTGCAGATTTGCGTGATGAGTCTGACCATGAAAATCCGACCCGTTTGGTGATTACACCGCGCTCGAATCGGGTGGATGTCGGGCAATTAATGAATCATTTATTTGCGACGACGGATTTAGAATACAGTTATCGTGTCAACATGAACGTCATTGGTCTCAATGGACGGCCACAGGTCAAAAACCTGAAAATGATTTTGAGCGAATGGTTGGTGTTCCGCCAAGCGACTGTTCGTCGTCGGTTACAGCATCGTTTGGATAAGGTTTTAGCGCGGCTTCATATTTTAGATGGCTTATTGATTGCTTATCTGAACATTGACGAAGTGATTCGTATTATTCGTTATGAAGATTATCCCAAAGTCGAATTGATGAAGCGTTTTGGCCTCAGTGATTTACAGGCTGAATCCATTCTTGACTTAAAATTGCGTCATTTGGCGAAATTGGAAGAAATGGAAATTCGTCGTGAGCAAGATGAATTAGCCAAAGAGCGTGACCACTTACAAGGTTTATTAGCCTCACCTGCGTTGATGGACAAGCTGATTATTAAAGAACTGAAAGCGGATATGGATAAATACGGCGATGATCGTCGTTCGCCCTTAGTGGTGCGTGGTGAAGCCCAAGCCCTGAAAGAATCTGATATGACACCTGCCGAACCTGTCACCGTGATTTTGTCAGCGATGGGTTGGGTACGCGCCGCCAAAGGCCATGACGTTGCCATTGAAAGCTTAAACTTTAAAGGTAGCGATCAATTCTTAATGTCAGCACAAGGTAAAAGTAACCAGCAGGTGTATTTCTTAGACAGTGCAGGGCGTAGTTATTCGTTATTGGCCAATACCTTACCGTCAGCGCGTGGGCAAGGCGAACCATTAACGACAAAACTGAATCCCCCTTCAGGCGCATCATTCAAGTCCTTAGTGATGGGTGAGCCGCAACAACATGTCATTTTAGCCACGGATGCCAGTTATGGTTTTGTCACCACATTAGGGGATTTAGACGCAGGCAATAAAAACGGTAAAGCCTTAGTGACGATGCCTGAAGGTGCAACGATTTTAACGCCATTGTTTGTTGATGACATTGAAAAAGACTTTTTGGTCATTGTCAGTAGTGAAGGGCGGTTATTAGTGTTCCCCGTCAAAGACTTGCCTAAATTGAGCAAAGGCAAAGGCAATAAACTGATTAGTTTAGATGCCACCGAAAGCCTCAAGTCGCTCGTGATTTGTCAGGCGGGTGATAAAATTGTGATTAATACCAGCAATCGTCATTTGACACTGAAGTGGTCGGATGTTGAACATTATCGCGGTGAGAGGGGCAAGCGTGGCGCAAAATTACCACGCGGCTTTCAGCGCGTTGAATCGGTGACCGTAGAAAAATAACCTGTAGGGGCGAATTTATTCGCCCGTAAATCTCGTAAATACGGCGGTTAAAACCGCCCCTACAGTCCCCCTAAACGGCTTCGGTCGATTTTCTCCGCTCTAAAATGCGTTTTTCCAAAACCGTTAATTCATCTTCAATAGTAGCGGCTAAGGCTTCAATAATTTGAGCTTGAATTTTAGCGTTGGCAGAGCCTTCTTCCGCTTCAAATGTTTTTAATTGATGTTTGCTTTGTAAGTCACTGATCACCGTGTCACTGGCGGTAATCACTAATTGGTTAACCGTGGCGATTTGTGTCAATCGTTGCACTTGGTTTAACGCAGCGTTGTCATCTAGTTCACCCAATTCTAAACCAGCCGCTTTCATCCGTAAGGCAAATTGTTTCGCAGCACGACGTTGCTGATACGCAGTGTCGGTGAGTTTTAATAATAATCGGCCACAGACTAAGGCACGATTCATACAATCCTGAGCGCTATCACCATCAAAACGTACCACTGCACCTTCAGCCGTCAAATTGACAGTGACTTTCCCCATATACAAGCGTGTCGCCCGTTTTAATAATTTATCGACAATCAGTAAAAATTGGTCTGCGGTGCTCATGTTGACTTTTTGCATTAAATGTTTACGGTCATCAAAAGCAAATTGTAGAAAAACGCTGGCGGCGGCTTTGACGGGTTCAGACTCTACTTCTGGCGTGGTCACAGGTTCAGGCGTGACAGGTTTTGCCTCAGATGGTAAAGGCTGTAAAATAGGAATGCGAATATTTTTATAGAGTTGTGGCCAGCCAATCCATGTCACTAAAAAAACATGAATGATCAGTGAGATGAGTAAATTCAGCACACTATCACGAATAATATCACCACGCGCCCGTGAGGCTAAAACGATTTCTGCCTGCCCCAAGGTTTGTTTTTCTAAGACGATATCGGCTTTAAATACATTACCTTGTTGGCTTGGTGCACCACCGCCACTGGCAATCACTTCGTGGCTGCTATTGAGCAGTCGTAAACTTAAAATGGCAGGTGTTTGACCAAAGCGATTGGCTAATAGTCCTAAACCGACGGTGTCTTTATTCATCATCAGCGTGGCAGAGTTAGCGGCTAATTGCTCCGTTAATAACTTTCCCACCTGTTGTTGAGCATTACGCAACTCGCTATCGGCACTATTGACCAACAGCGTGGCATGAATGAGGTAACTCACCACAAACAACATAATCAGACCACGAACTGGGTTCAAGTTGTATTCCTCACCGACTGAGCGATAACGTGTAAAATAGGGCTTAAGCAAATTATCAGCGTAAGCGTCAAAAGGCCATTATAATCATTAAGCTTGGTCATTGGGCATAGCTGATTGTTAGGCAATCGCCTATCATGCAATTTATTTTCACCTAATTGTTTTAGAGTTTATGCGCGAAATCATTTTAATGTCATTTTCAGGGCCAGATCGCCCACAATTGAGTGCCAGTTTGATGCAGGTGTTGGCGGCGCATTCCGTCAATATCTTGGATGTCGGTCAAGCGGTCATCCACGATCAATTATCGTTGGGAGTAGTGGTCGAGTCACCTTCTGCCCAAGAGTCAGCGATGTTGATGAAAGATGTGTTATTTCGCGCTCACGATATTGGCTTATTAGTTCGCTTTACACCCATTAGTATTGATAGTTATCACACATGGGTCAGTGGTCAAGGGAAGGCGCGTTATATTGTGACCTTGTTGGCGCGAAAAATTACCGCCGAACAATTAGCCGCTGTCTCGCGAATTGTTGCTGACAATGGTTTGAATATTGATGGTTTAAATCGACTCTCTGGCCGTGTGCCTTTGGAGGACGAAAACGCGGGTTTAGGTAAAGCGTGTGTTGAGTTTTCGGTGCGCGGTGAACCTGCCAATATTAATAGTATGCGTGCTGAGTTTTTGCGTTTAGCGAATGAACTCAATATGGATATTGCCTTTCAGCGTGATGATGCCTATCGCCGTAATCGCCGTGTCGTCTGTTTTGATATGGACTCGACACTGATTGAGCATGAAGTCATTGATGAATTAGCCAAAGCCGCAGGTGTTGGCGAGCAAGTCTCGGCGATTACCGAACGTGCGATGTTAGGTGAGTTAGATTTCAAACAAAGTTTTGAAGCGCGTGTTGCATTATTAAAAGGTTTAAATGCCAGTGTCCTAGCCGATATTGCCTCAAGTTTGAAACTGAGTGAAGGTGCGGAAAATCTGGTAAAAACCTTAAAAGCCTTAGGTTATAAAACAGCAATTTTATCGGGTGGATTTACCTATTTTGGCCAATATCTCCAACATAAGCTCGGTATTGATTATGTCTATGCCAACGACTTGGAAATTGTTGACGGCCAAGTGACAGGGCGTGTTGTTGGGCAAGTCGTTGATGGTCAGCGTAAAGCCGAATTGCTTCGGGAAATTGCGGTCAAAGAAGGTGTGCGCTTAGAACAAGTGATTGCTGTCGGTGATGGTGCAAATGATTTGCCGATGTTATCCATTGCGGGTTTAGGCATCGCTTTTAGAGCTAAACCCTTAGTGCGCCAAAATGCACGCCAAGCCATTTCTACTTTAGGTTTAGATGGTATTTTGTATTTGTTAGGGGTGAGAGATCGCGATTTAGAGTTGGGACGATAATGTCAACAGAGGGGCGGTTCGTAAGCCGCCCTTGTTCTTAAAGTGTTTATTGAAAATCACCCCATAACCAATGCAAAACGCTTAATACGGCAATCGGTGCTGTCTCAGTACGCAATACCCGTTGCCCTAAACACCACGATAAAAAGCCTTGTTGTTGCGCGTGATTAATCTCGCGCTCCGTTAAACCTCCTTCTGAGCCAATTAATACTGCAATACTTTGAGGTTTTTGTGTGGCTCTGGGAAAACCTTCCAAACTCGGTGCTAAGACAAAACGCAACTCGGCAGTGGCATTTTGCGTCCATGTTTCTAAACTTTGTGGCGGATGAATAACTGGTACGCGATTTAAACCACATTGCTCACAAGCACTAATGGCGACCCGTTGCCAATGCGCCAGTTTTTTATCTTGACGGTCATCACCGCCTAACCGCACTTCGCAGCGTTCACTAAACAGTGGGGTGATTTCAGTCACGCCTAACTCTGTGGCTTTTTGAATAGCAAAATCCATGCGTTCGCCACGTGATAATACTTGGCCTAAATGTACCTTGAGGGGCGATGTTTTATCGCTAGCGATAAACTGATTGAGTGTGACATAGGCGTTGCGTTTATCAGCTCGACTCAACACGCCATGATATTCGCCACCTTCACCATTAAACAAACAGACTTCTTCACCGACGCGGGCGCGTAACACTTTGATGAAGTGATGAGCCGCTTCTTCGGGTAATTCGATTTCAGTGTTGAGGGATAGAGGGCAGGGGACGTAGAGACGGGTCATGGAGTTTCTTTCGCTGGGGATGAAAAGTGGTTATTTTAAGCTTAAAACGGATGTAATATCTAAAAAATGGTAAAAAAGAGTTCATCGTTTTATCCAGTATAACGATACGCATTGTTTAACAATCCTTCTGTACGGCGTAAGTCCTAACATAATTAATGATACAATATTTGCACATTACTTTTTTGAGCGTGGGTAATGGATGTAGTCGCAGATATGCAATTTTATCAAGATTGCCGTAAAACCTCGTCCTTCAGGTCGAGGATGTAAGGCAGTGACACGAAAGCCCTCTCAAGGGGCTTGCCTAGTGTCACTAATAGAGTCAGGTCTTGAGAGACAGTTCGCCAAAAAATAGGATGAAACGGGCGTATTTTGCGCTACAATTTACCCCATGAAAACACTCAAGCTGAGAATTAAAGACAAACATACTTCTGTGCTGAATCAATTAGCACGGCAGGTGAATTTTGTCTGGAATTACAGCAATGACTTGTGTTTTAAGCATTTACAACGCACAGGGAAATTCTTTTCAGCGTTCGACTTACATGCCTATACTAAAGGCGCAAGCAAAGCAGGTTTAGATTTACACAGTCAAAGCATTCAAGCCGTTAATGAAGAATTAGTCTTACGGCGCAAACAATTCAAGAAAGCCAAATTACGTTGGCGTATCTCAGGTGGTTCACGAAAATCCTTAGGCTGGATACCGTTCAAAGCATCGGGCGTGAGCTATCAACAGGGTCAAATCAAATACGCAGGTCAGTTGTTTGGTTTGTGGGATAGTTACGGCTTATCAAAATATACCTTCAAAACGGGTTGTTTTACCCAAGATGCGCGAGGACGTTGGTATATTTGCTTGGTGGTAGAATTAAAAGAGCCTGTTGTTAAAATTCAGAACCAAAACACCGAAGCGATTGGCATCGACTTAGGCTTAAAAGACTTTGCCACGCTCTCGAATGGCACAAAAATAGAAGCGCAACGGCTATATCGTCAATCGGAAAGGAAGTTAGCGATAGTTCAACGGGCAAACAAGAAACAACGAGTGAAAGCGATACATGTCAAAATCAGGAATACGAGAAAAGAATTTCATCATCAATTAAGCCGCCAATTAGTGAATCAGTATGCGGCGATATTCGTTGGCAACGTCAACGCAAAAGGCTTAGCTCAAACTCCGATGGCAAAATCGGTGTTAGATGCAGGCTGGACAGCGTTTAGAACCCTACTCAAATACAAGTGCGAAGACGCAGGGGTATGGTTTGAAGAAGTTAACGAAAAGTATTCCACCCAAACTTGCTCGTGTTGTGGCTCACGCCGCGATAGTCCGAAAGGTAGAGCAGGACTTGGAATAAGAGAATGGACATGTTTTGAGTGTGGAATCACTCACGACCGCGACGTAAATGCTGCGATGAACATTCTCGCGCTCGGACATGAGCGTCTCGTCGGAGGAATCACCGCCTCTTTAGGGCGGTGAGGATGTCAAACTAAGCGGCTGATTTGCCAAGTGTTAGAAGCGATACGCTTTGTCTTGAATTTTTTGCCAAATTTCAGCCGTCAACGGTTGATAACTATCGGTATTAGGCAGCCAGACATACAATGGCTCTTTCGCTAATACTGGATCGTAGTTTTCTTTTTTCAAGTTGTTTTTTTGGTACTTGAATGTGCCTGTTGTTTCCATGAGTTGTTGTAAACGCAGGAATACAGGAATGGCGTAGGCAGGCATTTCTTTCTTAAAGCCAGCAAGTAGCTCTTTGAAGTCAATGGTCATACCATCGTGAGGCGTAATAGCTGCCATACCTGCACGACCATTAGTGTTGGGGATTTCAACACCATAAACAACGGCTTCAGCAATCTCAGGAATACCACAAATGAGGTTTTCTAATTCGGTTGTAGAAACGTTTTCGCCTTTCCAACGGAAAGTATCGCCTAAACGGTCAACAAATTGCGCATGACGGAAACCAATGTCACGCACCAAGTCGCCTGTATTGAAATAACGATCACCAATTTCAAAGACATTCTGCATGATGCAGGATTCATTCTTGGCAGGGTCGGTGTAGCCATCAAACGGCGTACGGTCAGTGATTTTGCCAATCAATAAGCCCGCTTCACCACGCGCTGCTTTCATTAAAAAGCCGTCTTTGTTGCGTAATGGTGTTTCATTTTCTTTGTCGTATTTAACAATGGCGTAGGGCAGTGGTGAGAAACCAACCGTGTTATCAAAATTGAAGATATTACTAAAGCCGATATTGCCTTCGGAAGAAGCATACAATTCATAGACTTCATCAATACCAAAACGTTGTTTAAACGGTCCCCAAATATTTGGGCGCATACCGTTACCCACCATCTTGGTTACGCGGTGAGCGCGGTCTTCAGGCTTGGCAGGGACTTCGGCTAGGTAACGACACAACTCGCCAACATAACCGATGCTGGAGGCGTTAAATTTACGGACATCATCCCAAAACTCACGCGCTGAGAATTTACGACGCAGTGCAATACCTGCACCACCTGCCAATACCGAACCCCAGCAAACGACCATTGCTGTGGCATGATAAAACGGTAGTGTGACATACATAATGTCACTGTGGTTTAAGTCCATCACTGAACCTAAAGCACCATAAGCTTTCATCCAACGGCCATGACTAAAAATAGCGGCTTTAGGCATCCCCGTTGTACCAGACGTATAGATGTAGAACAGGCCATCGCTGTAATACACTTGGTTGGTTGTGGGTGGGTTGTAGCTAGGTGCGTTTTGCAGGTCTTGGGCAAGGTTACGGAAACCTTCGGGCGCTGTACCAATGTCTTTGAGTGTGTCGGTATCGGCAATCCAATAAATATTGCCATTGTCGATGTGAATGTCAGCACGAATATCATTAAAAGCAGCGACGACTTCTTCGCCAATAATCGCCATTTTCGGTTTAACGAGATTAATACTGTGGGTTAATACTTTGCCTGTTTGTGAGCTATTTAACAGGGCAGAGGTAACACCAATTTTGGCTAAACCACTAACAATGGCTAATAACTCAGGACGGTTTTCGGTAAAGACAGCAACAACATCACCCTTTTTTAAGCCTTGTGCTAAAAAGTAGTGCGCGATACGGTTCGCCCATTGGTTAAATTGTAAGTAATTTAAGTGTGTATCTTTATAGAGAACGGCACTGCCATACGGGTTGGCTTTTGTGGCTTTTTCTAAAGCCCAACCTAAACCACCTGTTTTAGTGGGGTTAGTGCTTGAGCCAAGGGCTAAACCATAGACCATTTTCGGCAATTTTTTCAGTAAAGCAGGTGCTTTGCGTAATACGTCAATGGGTTTAATAATATCTTGTGTGTTGCTCATGTGTGGGGAGTCCTCTAACACGGTACTTACATGGAAGTCTCGCGGATGAAAAACACGACTTACACACCGTACGGCTTTCACCTAACACAATGAAAGAGCCGATTGTACGGTGGGTATAAGTCCTAAAAGTCTTCTTTAAGACGGATATAAGGCAATGATGTGCGCCTAATCCTAGTCTTGATGGCATGGATGAGGATATACGCGCATATTGTTGACAGTTTTATGTTTACAAACCGCGCGAAGCACGGTGCGATGCGTAAGTCTATGATCTCACCAATCAAGCCGCGCTTAACTTACCTTCAAGGCTGCATCCATGCAAGACTTGTCAGCAGATGAGGTGAAAATAAGAGCATTTAATCTAACAATTAATCTAAAAAGAAGTCTTTTTGGATTTGCTCAATCGTTGCAGGATTACAGGCATAGCCACTAAAGTCGGTGATACCTGCTGTTTTTAGCACTTGTTCATCGGTTAAATTTTGGCCTGTTTGACGTTGGGTGATGATTGTCCACGCGCCATCAGCCATGATTTCGGGTTTACGGCAAATATCAATGGCTTCTTCGTTGGCGATGTTGTTGGTGACGGCCGCAGTGGCGATATAGGTTTCTGGCCACAAGGTATTGACACAAATATTATAGTCTTTGAATTCTTGTGCCATGCCGATAGAAAGCAAAGTCATGCCGTATTTAGATAATGTGTAAGGAGCAAACACCGTTAACCATTTTGGATTAAGATTGATGGGGGGCGATAAGCTCAAAATATGGGCGTTGCTGGACTTTTTAAGAAATGGTAACGCCGCTTGGCTACAGACAAAAACGGCACGATGATTGATAGATTGGATTAAATCGTATTTTTTCAACGAGGTATTTTCGACATTGGTCAGCGCGATTGCGCCTGCATTATTGATGAGAATATCAATGCCGCCAAAATGTTCGGCCGCTTGTTTCATCGCTTGATGAACGGCCACTTCGTCACGAACATCGAGCAGAATCGCTAAGGCTTTGCCACCTGCTGCTTCGACTTCGGCAGCGACACTATGAATACTACCGCCCAATTTCGGATGAGGTTCGTTTGATTTAGCTGCAATCACGACATTTGCGCCATCACGTGCACAACGTAAGGCAATGGCACGGCCAATACCACGACTTGCACCGGTAATAAATACGGTTTGATTTTTAAGGGACATAGGATTCTCCAAAGATTTTGATTCCCTCCCTTAATTTAGGAGAGGGTTAGGGTGGGGTTTTGTGTCATAGCGACCAACCCCCTCCCAGCCTCCCCCTAAATAAGGGGGAGGAGTGAGATTCGGTATTAACTAGGTTCAATCACCAACAATAACTGCCGTTTTTTCACCTGTTGTTTTTCGTTGACGATGATTTCTTTCACCACGCCCGCGCAAGGTGCTTTTAACGGATGTTCGATTTTCATCGCTTCGAGTAATAACAAGGTTTGACCAGCACTCACCGTATCACCGACTTGCGTTAATACATTGACTAACAAGCCATCCATCGGGGCATTAATTTGATTTTGACTAGCAGCATTGGCTGTTTTGGGCAGTGCATAGGTATCGTCAGCGGCGATGATTTGCCCTTGTCCCAAATCAAAATAGACGCTGCCATCATCCAAGACATAATCTAAAGCACGACGATGGCCGTTTAACACATAAGTCAGTTTGCCTTGTATGTTGCTGTAGATGGATAAGGCGAATGAATTTGCCCCTACGGTAATTTGCCACGCACTATTAACGGTGAGAGGCGCAGCAACTTGCACATCTTGTTTGGCTTCGCCAATGCTCACGGTGATATGTTTAGGCGGCAAACTGGCGGTTTGCAGACGTTCGGTGGGTGTCGTTGCGAGGCTTAATAATAATCCTGCTACTGCAAAATCAATCGCTTGAGCTTGATAAGGACGTAGCGTGGTTAAGCTTTCTTCATGTTGAGCCAAAAAGCCCGTATGGGTGTCGCCTGCAATAAATGCTGGATGACGTAATAATTGAGACAAATAAGCTTTGTTATTATTCAAACCCAATAACACGCTATCTTCCACAGCTTTCGCTAATACGCGTGCCGCTTCACTCCGCGTTGCGCCCCATGCAATGACTTTGGCAATCATCGGATCATAAAAAGGACTGACTTCACCGCCTGTTCTGACACCATCATCAATCCGCACTTGCGCACCTGTCGCAGGTTGCCACGACAGAATTTTACCTGTTTGCGGTAAGTAATTTTGGCGTGGGTCTTCGGCATATAAACGCACTTCAATGGAATGACCGTTAAGTTGAATTTGTTCTTGGCGTAAGGGTAAGGGTTCGCCTGCGGCCACGCGTAATTGCCATGCCACTAAATCTTGGCCAGTAATTAATTCGGTAACAGGATGTTCAACCTGTAAGCGGGTATTCATTTCTAAGAAGTAGAAGTTACCTTGACTATCGAGCAAAAATTCTACTGTGCCTGCGCCGACATAATTTACTGCTTTGGCTGCGGCAACGGCGGCTTCACCCATGCGCTGACGTAATTCAGGTGTCATGACAGGGCAGGGAGCTTCTTCGACCACTTTTTGATGGCGACGTTGGATTGAGCAATCACGCTCACCTAAATACACACAATTACCGTGTCGATCGGCAAAAATTTGTAATTCGACATGACGAGGATTGATGACGGCTTGTTCCAAAATCAATTCGCCACTACCAAAGGCATTTTGTGCTTCGGAACGAGCAGTACGAATAGCCGCTAAGATTTCGCTTGCTTGCGTCACGCAACGCATACCACGACCACCACCGCCTGCGGAGGCTTTAATCATCACAGGCAAACCAATTTTTTCTGCTTGTGCCGCTAAAAAATGTTCGTCTTGGTTTTCGCCTTCATAACCTGCAATACACGGTACGCCTGCTTCAATCATCATGATTTTAGCGTGACGTTTGCTGCCCATATCGTGAATTGCCGACGCTGGCGGGCCAATAAAGGTGATGTTGTTATTCGCGCAAGCGGTGGCGAAGTCTTCGTTTTCCGATAAAAAGCCATAAGCAGGATGAATGGCATCAGCCCCCGATTGTTGGGCGGCGGCGATGATTTTATCAATCGATAAATACGAAGCCGAAACGCTAGAGTCACCAATATGAATCGCTTCGTCGGCCAATTGCGTGTGTGGTGCGTTGGTATCGGCATCGGAATAGACAGCAACGGTGCGATAACCTAATTGTTTGGCGGTGCGAATAATCCGACAGGCAATTTCGCCTCGATTGGCAATTAATACTTTAGTAAATGACATAATAAGTTCTCATGTTGTCCATCATGGCGAATAAATTCGCCCCTACAGTACCCAACTGGCAGCGCGTTTTTGAACAAACGCCATGCCGCCTTCCATGCCTTCAGCACTCTGAATAGCACAAGCAAAGGCTTCGGCGGCATCATCCAATAGCTGTTCTAAAGGCTGATGACCCACTTGCTGTAATAAGGCTTTAGTGACTTGGGTGGCGTGCGGCGCACATTGTTGTAAATCATGAATGACTCGCGCCAGTGCAGCCTCTAAGCCTTCGTTATCGGCATATACTTCATGCACTAAACCGATTTTTTCTGCGGCTTCACCGTTAATCCGCATTCCTAATAAAGCTAAACGTCGGGCTTGAGTCAGTCCTAAACGCTGAACAATAAAGGGGGCAATTTGTGCGGGAATAATGCCTAAACGGGTTTCGGGCATACCAAATTGGGCATCAGCTTTGGCTAAAGCGACATCACTGACACACGCTAAACCAAAACCACCGCCTAAAATTGCGCCTTCTAATACCGTTACCACCACAAAAGGTGCGCTATTCACTTGCGTTAATAAATGGCCAAAAGTGCGATTAAAATGTTGATAAGCTTGAGGGTTATCAGTGGCTTGTTGACGAATCGTCATCATGTCACGAATATCACCGCCCGCACAAAAATGCCCCCCTGCACCGCGTAACACCACCGCGCGAATGGCATTGTTAGCCGCCCATGCAAACATGGCTTGTAGTTCTTGCACCATTTGCAAGCTCATCGAGTTGCGGCTTTCGGGACGATTAAGCGTAATGTGCAAAATGCCTTTTTCGGGGCAGACGAGTAATGTTTGGCTGACGGGTAGAGTCATGGCTGTTTATCCATTTTCAGATGCTTTGCTAACAGTTGTAGCCCGCAAGGATTGCGGGACAAACTTTGTGCTTACTTGGTTTGTTCCCGTGTTCCACACGGACTACGATGTCTCCCTCCTTTATCAAAGGAGGGGGGGATTTACTTCTTCTTTTTACTTGGCAAAATATTCATCATTTTGCAAATAATTCCCAGCATGATTTCATCTGCACCACCCCCAATGGAAATTAGGCGTGTATCACGAAATGCACGAGAGACTTGGTTGTCCCACATAAAGCCCATGCCTCCCCAATACTGCAAACAAGAGTCAGCAATTTCACGCAATAAACGGCCACATTTTAATTTTGCCATTGACGCAAGACGGGTAACATCTTCGCCTGCAATATGTTGTTCGCACGCTTGATAGGTTAATGCGCGCAAACACTCCACTTCGGTCATGAGTTCGGCCATGCGAAAGTGAATGACTTGGTTGTCAATAAGAGGCATACCAAAGGTGTGACGTTGACGGCAATAGTCAATGGTTGAATTGATAATGGTTTCCGCGCCACCCAAGGCGTTCGCGGCAGCATATAAACGCTCTTCTTGAAATTGCATCATTTGCATCATAAAGCCCATACCTTCAGCACCCACGCGGTTGCTTTGTGGTACACGGACATTATCAAAAAATATTTGTGCAGTGTCTGATGAGCGCATACCCATTTTGTTGAGCTTTTTGGAGAAACTAATGCCTGGCAAATTCGATGGCACAATAATCATTGACTTGTTGATGTGTGGCTTGTCATCGGAAGTATTAGCGAGCAAACAGAAAAAATCGGCTTGAGTGGAATTGGTAATCCACATTTTGGTGCCGTTGATAATATAGTCATCACCGTCTTTGACGGCGGTGGTTTTGATGGCGGCAACATCCGAGCCAGCATGAGGTTCAGACACGGCGATAGAAGCCACCATCTCACCAGCAATGGCAGGCGTGAGATATTTCGCGCGTAATTCGGGTGAGCCAAAACGGGCAAGGGCAGGTGTCGCCATGTCGGTTTGCACACCAATCGCCATTGGCACACCACCACAAGAAATACGGCCTAATTCTTCAACCACGACCATATTGTAAGAGTAATCCAAGCCCATACCGCCATTCTCTACAGGTTTACAAATGCCTAATAAACCGAGATCCCCCATTTTTTTAAACAGTTCGTGGGCAGGAAAAATACCCGCTTCTTCCCATTCATCGACGTAGGGATTGATTTGGTTTTCAACAAACTGGCGTGCGGTACGGCGTAAGGCTTCATGTTCAGGAGTAAATTGCATAGTGTTATCCTCTTTGTTTGTTTAACCCTCACCCCGACCCTCTCCCACGGGGAGAGGGGGCTAAGTCCTCTCTCCCCGTGGGAGAGAGTTAGAGTGAGGGGTGTGTTAAATTAAAATCGTGCTACGCCATACGTGCTTGGCTGAAGCTGTCTTTTTTCGCCATCACGAATGGTTTTTAGTAAAAAAATCAAGAGTTTGCGTGTATCGCGCGGGTCAATAATGCCGTCATCGAATAAATTGGCGGTATTAAATAAAGCACTGGATTGCGACTCTAATTTGGCAGCAGTACTCATTTCTAAAAAGTTAAGTACGTTTTCGTCAGGCGTAATACCCATTTTTTGCTGTTTTTGTTCGGTGACAATACGCAGCACTTTGCCTGCTTGTGCGCCACCCATCACCGCTGTTTTTGAGTTTGGCCATGCAAAAATAAAATGCGGGTCTAAACCACGACCACACATCGCGTAGTTACCTGCGCCATAAGAACCGCCGATGACAATCGACAACTTCGGCACACGGGCATTAGCAACGGCTTGAATCATTTTTGAGCCGTGTTTAATCACGCCATGTTGTTCGGATTCTGTGCCGACCATAAAGCCTGTCGTATTGTGCAAAAACAGTAATGGCCGACCTGTTTGGTCGCACAATTGAATAAATTGACTGGCTTTGGCTGCGCCTTGAGGAGTGATTGGGCCGTTGTTGCCAATAATGCCAATAGTTACGTCACCGATGCTGGCCCAACCACAAACCGTTTGATTATCAAATTCGGTTTTAAAATCTAAGAAATTAGAATCATCGACTAAACAAGCGATAATGCTGCGCACATCATAAGGCTTGCGTAAATCACACGGAATTAAACCAAGAATATCGTCAATGGGGAAACGTGGTTCGGTATAGGTTGCGGTGTTGGCGATTTTATCCCAACCCAACATACCGACAATGTCGCGTGCTTGACGAATACCATCGGCATCGTTTTCAGCTAAATATTCCGCTGTGCCTGCGACTTGTGCGTGCATGGCTGCGCCGCCGAGTTCTTCTTCGGTAGCGACTTCACCCGTCGCGGCTTTTAATAAAGGAGGGCCTGCCAAAAACATTGCCGTTTTATTGCGAACTACCACCATATAATCGGAGAGGCCGGGTTGATAGGCACCACCTGCTGTCGCATTACCATGAACCACGGTGACTTGTGGTAAACCCATTGCCGATAAACGCGCTTGATTGGCAAACGAACGTGCACCTTCGACAAAAATGTCGGCGGCATAATTCAAATTTGCGCCACCACTTTCAGCCAAAGTCACCATCGGTAATTTGTTTTGTTTGGCAATCTGTTGCAGACGTAAACTTTTACGCAAACCACTTGGCGAAATCGTGCCACCTTTAATCGCTGAATTACTGGCACCGACTAAACAACGCACCCCATTAATGACACCAATACCAGCAATCATATTGCCGCCTGCTTCAGTGCCATCTTTGTCGTCGTGGAGCATATAACCTGCTAAACCACACAACTCAACAAAGGGTGAGCCTGCATCTAATAAATGCTGTACCCGTTCGTGCGGTAACATCTTGCCGCGTTTGACGAACTTCGGTTTTTCTTGCAACGAGCGTTCGAGCACTTTTTGCTTAATGGCCGCCACTTCGTCAATTTGTTTCAGCATTGCTTGTTGATTGGCAACAAAATCAGCTCCGTTGCGGTCGAGTTCTAAGTCAATGATGGGCATTACACTTTCCCCTTTAAGACATTAGGAATAAATGCGCGATGAAAACCGTTATAGGCTTCAGAATTTTGATGGTCAGCGAGGGGATAAATCGGTGTCCCTAAAGAGGCAGCACCATCAATACGAATAGTTACGCCCGAGACAAAAGCAGAGGCTTCGGATAATAAGAAGCAAGTGACGCTAGAAACTTCGGATTCTGTACCCATGCGTTTTAATGGCACTTTACTGGCTAAGGTTGGAATGACAAATTGTGCAAAATCGCCTTTGTATGAATCCATGCCTGAAGAAATAATCCAACCTGGTGCAACGGCATTGACACGTACACCACTGACTGCCCATTCAATAGCGGCGGTTTTGGTCAAATTATCCACACCCGCACGCGCTGCGCCTGAATGCCCCATGCCTGGCATACCGCCCCACATATCGGCACACATATTGACGATACTACCGCCATGTTGCGCCATCCACTGGTTATAGACTTCACGCATCATCAAAAACGTACCGTGGAGATTGTTCTTCACGACAGCATCAAAACCATTAGTGGAAATATTGGCGAGGGCAGAAGGGAACTGACCGCCTGCGTTATTGACTAAACCATCAATCCGACCAAACTCTTTGAGTACTGTGGCGATAGTATCTTTGACTTGTTGTTCGTCACGGATATCGCAGACCATTGAGCGAATTAAACCGCCGTCTTGAATGATTTCATCTTCAACGAGCGCGAGTTTTTCGGCTTTACGACCTGTAATCACCACTTGCGCACCTAATGCGGCTAATTCGTGTGCGGTACAACGACCAATACCCGAACCACCACCCGTGATAATGATCACTTTGTCGGCAAACGCATCTTCACGAAAAATGGAGTTGTATGACATATTTTTAAAACCTTACATTGTTTAGCCCGTATGAAATACGGGTGTCATTGCGTGTTTGGTCTCCTGTATGTCGCCAAGCTCTATACAGGCTACGATTTCTTAGGCTTCGACTCCGCTCAGCCAACTTAAAACGCTCCCTGAGCGGAGTCGAAGGGGCAATTTAAGTTAAATAAGTTCCGCAGGAATCTTCACAGGCATTGCCAATAACTGCTGCGCGTGTGCTTTGCCTTGTGGGTCAACGCGTTGACTAGCAATGCCGCCGCCGCCGAGGGCATAGGTCAACATAAAGTTGAAGGCATTTAAGCTAGGCATTTCGTAACGAGTCACTCTGCTGCGTGCTTCTAGCCAATGTTGACAGTAAGCAGCAACGGCTTCTTCACCTAAACTGGCACGAATCCAAGGTAAATATTCAGCCTTACGGGCAATGACACCAATATTGGAGGAATCACCTTTATCACCACTGCGCGCCCACGCTAATTGCACTAAAGGCACGGTATGAGTCACTTGACTGTTATCCGCAACTTCACCACAAGCTAAACGCGTAGCCGCAACAAATCCGCCATCGGTTGGCACAGACACGGCAATACGTTCGCCTTGAATATCTAAACTGACAGGAATGGCCGACTTAGGCACGACACAAGAAAATAAACGTACGACAGGAGAAGGTTTAGGACGACCACCCATAATGCCAGCCAAACCGGGTGCCATGCCTGTAGAGGCTTGGGCAATTTCACTGGATAAAAATAACAACGCTTCTTGGACAGGATAACGAGCCACCATGCGGACGGTAATTTCGCGACATTGTTTGGCTTCAGGACGAGCATTTGCGCCATACGCTTGTTCGCTACCGACAATCTCGATATGGGTGGACATCAGTGCGGGCGCACCACGTTTGGCTAATACTTTATTCACTTTGCTAAAAATAGATTCAGCAACACGCTGACCTTTAGCAACCGCATCAATACCAATAATGACAAAGCTGACAATTAAACGATAACCGTCCATGTAGGTTGCTGACACTTTATAAGTATCACTGGGCGCACGACCTTTTGCGCCACTGACTTTTACCAAATTGTCGCCCACTTGCTCGACTTGAACTTCGGTAAAGTCACAGACCACATCAGGTAAGAAATACGCTTGTGGGTCGCCAATTTCATAAATTAATTGTTCGCGAATGGTGGCGGTGTTAATTAAACCACCTGTTTTTTCGGGCTTGCTGACGATAAAAGAGCCATCCGCAAAACATTCGGCTACAGGAAAGCCCATGTTGTCGTAATCAGGTACATCTTGCCAATCGGTGAAGTTGCCGCCCGTACATTGTGCGCCACACTCAATAATATGGCCTGCCAACGAGCCTTGAGCCAATTTGTCGTAATCATCCACCGACCAACCAAACTCATGTAACAACGGGCCTAATACGACAGCGGAATCAACAACACGCCCCGTAATAACAATATCAGCACCCAACGCTAAGGCATCACGAATGGGAATGCCACCCAAATAAGCATTCATACTTGCCAGCATCGGCGGCATGGCTTCACCGCTAAACATTTCACGGGTATCGGCATCGCGCCAAGTTTGTTGTTCGCCAACTAAATCATCACCCAAGACCACGGCCACTTTCAGATTTAAGCCTGCATCTTTAATCAGCTTTTCTAAAGCGTCACGACAGGCGAGAGGATTAACTCCACCCGCATTACTAATAACTTTGATTTTTTTCTCAGCAATTTCAGGTAATAACCGTGCCATCACTTGCGAAACAAAGTCGGTCGCATAGCCCGCATCAGGCTTTTTCATCTTTGCGCCAGCCATAATCGACATAGTGATTTCGGCAAGATAATCAAAAACTAAATAATCAATCTGAGTTTGGCGCACTAATTGAAAGGCGGCGGTATTGGTATCGCCCCAAAAGCCAGAGGCACAACCAATTCGTATCGATGTTTTGCTGGTCATAACATTTCCCGTATGTTTTGCAGGTTTTTCAATGTGCGTAACATACCAAGCAAGTGCTTGCTTGTGCAAGTGACAAATTCACGGCATACTCAAATTCAGCTAAACTATTACAATCAAAAAGACATTGCCCCTGTATAAGCCTGCGTTTTATAAGGAATTACACAGGGTTTATGTCTTTAGTCTTCATTCTGTAAACAAAGTCAGGTAAAACAACCATGTTGGTAAAAGTGCCACAGCAATTAAAATCGCTCGAAAAAATTCCCAGTTTTGGTTGTTTGGATGATTCGCCGCGTGGACGGGTATTACGTGCCGCAGCGCATCTGTTTCGGGTGAATGGTTATGAAGGCACAACCGTACGTGAAATTGCCGCAATGGTCGGTATTCAGTCGGGCAGCTTGTTTCATCATTTTAAAAGTAAAGAAGAGATTTTATTTACGGTGATGAAAGAGGTGATTGAATACACCAGTGCCAAACAAAATGACGCGATTGCTCAAGTCAGTACGGCTCGTGAAAAGTTAAAAGCGTTAATTATTAGTGAGTTATATGCCATTAATGGCGTAACTTGCGACGCCATGACGGTTTTAGTGTTTGAGTGGGATGCACTGTCGCGCAGCCATCAACATGATTTGCTAGAGTTAAGAAATGCCTATGAAAGCACATGGATTGGCATCTTAAAGCAATTAAAAGACGAGTCAGGTTATGTAGAATCACCACAAGTGTGGCGTAAGTTATTGGTCGGTGCGATTGCTTGGTCGGTAACGTGGTTTAGAAAAGATGGCTCAATGACGTTGGAGTCGTTAGCGGATAGAGTCTTGTTGATGGCGTTGGGGCGGTAAGCTGAGTGAGATTTAAGATAAGTTTTTTGATGAAAAAATGACGTATATAATGCTTGTAGTATATACTTTGCGCCTTTCGTAATCATCAAATCCTTGTATGTGAAATCTATTAACTTGGATTGCTAATGTAGTGGTAGTGGTTTTAAGAAAACCGTCCACTAATTAAGATAATATGAACAGTAGACTATACGTGATTTTTGATATTGTATGTAGTAGTGGTGTGAGTGAAGTATAAATGTGTGTGTATGCCACTGTGCTATTTTTTAAGGGTGGCTGCAAGCACTTTTGTTTTAAAATGGGTTAAAATATTCACAGTAGAGGCGTTTTAGCTAGATAATGTGTTTTGAATGCATAATTTAACAGCCAAATGAGTGTTAAATTAAATTTGTCATGTGTATTTAGATCACCATTTAAGTTTGGCATCTTTGGTTAAAGCAAAGATAAATGGCTTTATGTATATTAAACGCGCTCCTAAGGACTAGTTACAGTGATGGTAAAAAAAATTCTATTGGTTTTTGGAACTCGCCCTGAAGCAATTAAAATGGCTCCGCTGGTTAAAGCCCTACAGGCAGATGACAGTTTTATAACGCGAGTCTGTGTGACAGCTCAGCATCGACAAATGCTGGATCAAGTGTTGGATTTGTTTGAGATCAAGCCAGACTTTGATCTCAATCTAATGAAGCCTGGTCAAGAGTTGACAGATATTACTTGTGGTGTACTACAAGGTTTGAGGCAGGTTTTTACTGAGTGGAAGCCAGATGTTGTGTTGGTGCATGGTGATACTTCAACTACACAGGCAGCATCATTGGCGGCTTTTTATCAACGCATTGCTGTTGGTCATGTAGAGGCGGGATTGCGTACGGGGAATCTCTATTCTCCGTGGCCTGAAGAGGCGAATCGAAAATTGACAGGCGTACTTACGCGCTGGCATTTCGCTCCGACATCGGTTTCTCGTGATAACCTCTTGCGTGAAAATGTGAATTTAAACGATATTTATGTCACAGGTAACACGGTGATAGATGCTCTTCTCCAAGTAAGAGAAAAAATTGCTAACAGTGCGGAGCTTAAACAAAGTTTTCAGCAGCAGTTTGCTTTTCTTGATGGGAATAAGCGTTTAGTGTTGGTTACGGGGCATCGCCGAGAGAACTTTGGTGGTGGCTTTGAGCGTATCTGTGAGGCTCTAGTGATGCTTGCAAAAGCTTTTCCAGATGTTGAAGTATTATACCCTGTGCATCTTAATCCTAATGTTCAGGAGCCAGTTAATCGTTTGTTGGCGGGTATTAATAATGTGCATCTGATTGAGCCATTAGACTACTTGCCTTTTGTATACTTGATGGATCGTAGTAGTATTATCCTAACTGATTCGGGAGGGATTCAAGAGGAAGCCCCTTCACTTGGTAAACCAGTATTGGTTTTGCGTGATACCACGGAGCGTCCAGAGGCCGTAGCGGCAGGAACAGTGCGCCTGACGGGAACGGATGTTAATGCTATTGTTGCTGAAGCTTCTTTGTTATTGAGTGATTTGGGTGCTTATGAGGCAATGGCATTTTCACATAATCCTTATGGGGATGGAAATGCATGTGCTCGTATTATTGACGTGTTAAAAAAAGCTGATTTAAGGAATGTATGATGAAGTTTGAAACACTATCGGTTATTGGTCTTGGTTATATTGGCTTGCCAACAGCTGCTACTTTTGCTTCGCGTGGTCTAAAAGTAATTGGCGTGGACGTAAATCAGAATGCTGTTAATACAATTAATCGCGGTGAAATTCATATCATTGAACCCGATCTAGATATAGTAGTGCGTTCAGTAGTCCAGTCAGGTCATTTAAGAGCAACCACATCGCCTGAGCCAGCAGATGCTTTTATCGTTGCAGTACCCACTCCGTTTAAAGATGATAAGCAGCCTGACCTTAGATACATAGAGTCTGCGGCTAAAGCTATTGCGCCTGTGTTACGTAAAGGTAATTTGGTTATATTAGAGTCCACTTCGCCTGTAGGTGCTACAGAGCAGATGGCTGCTTGGTTGGCAGAGGCGCGTCCTGATCTTTCTTTCCCTCAAGGTGCTGGTGAATCGTCAGATATTCGGGTTGCGCATTGTCCTGAGCGTGTTTTGCCAGGCAAGGTTTTGATTGAGTTAATCAATAATGATCGTGTCATTGGTGGTATGACTCGTAAGTGTTCAGATGCATCTGTCTTGTTGTATAAAATGTTTGTTCAAGGTGAATGCGTGGTAACAAACGCGCGTACAGCTGAAATGTGTAAGCTAACCGAAAATTCTTTCCGTGACGTAAATATTGCTTTCGCAAATGAACTTTCCATGATTTGTGATAAGTTGGATATTAATGTTTGGGAGTTGATACGTTTAGCTAATCTGCATCCCCGCGTAAGTATTTTACAGCCTGGACCTGGTGTGGGTGGGCATTGTATAGCGGTTGATCCATGGTTTATTGTTGCTTCTGCGCCAGATGACTCAAGACTCATTAAAACAGCACGGAATGTGAACGACGACAAACCACACTGGGTTATTCATAAGGTTGAAGATGCTGTTCGTGAACTTAATAAAGTTCAGCCTGTCGTGGCATGTTTGGGTTTGGCATTTAAGGCTAATATTGATGATCTGCGTGAGAGCCCATCGGTTGAGATTGTGCAGGCACTTGCTGATCGTCAATTAAGCCGTATTCTTGTTGTTGAGCCGAATGTTCAAGCTCTACCTAACGTATTAGATGGTAAAGTGGAATTGGTATCATTGGAGCAAGCTTTAGTGGCGGCAGATATCGTCTTGCTATTAGTTGACCATAATCAATTCAAAAATGTTGAGCGTGAACGTCTAAGTCGTTTGATTGTCATAGATACCCGTGGGATTTGGTAAACTTGATTAATCTCCTATAAATCATGCTTTTTGATTGATGGTTGAGTAGTGGAGTTATTTTTGCATTAATACACAGTAGCTATCCCTTGTCGGTGTATTGGGATGGAACGGCAGGTTAATATGTAATGTATGAAGAGAAATTATATTATGTTATCGCTAATAGATCATGAGTAAGTATGCAGTATCAAAATGTAAAATAAGTTTTGATATGGGTACTTGATTGACAATAGGCTATGTCAATAATATTTCTACGTGGCATTATGTTTTTTCTTTGATAGTGTTGTTGGTGTAATAAATAAGAGATTGATTGTATGTTCTACTTGATGATCGGTTTAACTTTTTGAGTGTCGGTAGTGTATAGTCGCTCCAATTATTTTAGTGCTTTTGAATTAAGGAAATTCTTCTCCCATGAGTAATGTCATTACACAAAAAACTGTTGCTGTCGTTGGTTTGGGTTATGTAGGTCTGCCATTAGCACTAGCTTTTGGTCGAAATATGAAAACTATAGGTTTTGATATAAGTGAGTCAAAGCTAACGGCTTACCGAAATGGTGTCGATCCAACAGATGAAATGGATGCGGAGCGTTTTCAGCAAGCTACCCAAATCTCTTTTACATCACGAGCCAGTGATTTACTCGAAGCCGACTTTATCGTTGTTGCTGTGCCTACACCTGTAGATAATGCGAAGCAACCAGATTTAACGCCAGTCGTTAGGGCTACTCAAACTTTTGCGCCATTTCTAAAGAAGGGGGCTATTGTTATTTATGAGTCCACGGTCTATCCGGGTGTTACTGATGACGTTTGTGGCCCTTTAATCGAAAAGGTCGCAGGTAAAAAGCGTGGTGTTGATTTCAAATTGGGTTATTCTCCTGAGCGTATTAATCCGGGTGATAAAGAACATCGCTTAGAAAATATTACTAAAATTGTTTCGGGTGAAGATGCGGAGACTTTGGAAGCAGTTGCTCAACTATATAGTGTAGTGGTTGAAGTTGGTGTATATAAGGCTTCAAGTATTAAAGTGGCTGAGGCTGCAAAAGTCATTGAAAATACACAACGAGATGTAAATATAGCTTTAATCAACGAATTAGCATTGATCTTTCATCGTTTAGGTATTGATACGCGTGAGGTGTTAGATGCCGCAGGAACGAAATGGAACTTTCTTAAATTCTCGCCTGGTTTAGTTGGTGGGCATTGTATAGGTGTTGATCCGTATTATTTAACCTATAAAGCGCAAGAGCTTGGTTATAATCCTGAAGTTATTTTAGCAGGACGTCGTATTAACGATAGTATGGGTGCGTATTTAGCTCATCAAACAATCAAACTGATGTCTAAAAATGGTCATCCGATTGCTGGTTCAACAGTGTTAGTGTTGGGCCTGACTTTCAAAGAAAACTGCTCTGATGTTCGCAATACTAAGGTTATTGACATTATTAAAGAGCTTCAAGAGTATGGTGTTCGGGTTGTGGTATTTGACCCCGTTGCTGATGTAGAAGAAGCAAAACATGAATACAATATAGAGTTGTCTGATTGGCAGCAGGAAAGTGGCATATCAGCAGTGGTGGCAGCCGTTAGCCACAAGCAAGTGTTGGGTATCGACATGCCTACTTTACGCCAGCACTGTGTTAATGACACGCCATTTGTGGATGTTAAGTCCGCTTTTTCTGCGCCTCAGTTGCAGGATTTAGGCTTTAAGGTTTGGCGTTTATAACTTTCTCTCTTTAATGAGCAGGATTCTTTAACTGTTAAAGAATCCTGCTTTTCTTGCGTGGTATATCATGAATACTTATCAAAATGTTTGTTCTATATTGCAAGCTAATCCAAAGACTTGGCTTGTGACTGGAGTTGCTGGATTTATTGGCTCTAATTTATTAGAAGCATTATTGCGATTAAATCAAACGGTCATTGGTTTGGATAATTTTGCTACTGGACATCAATATAATTTAGATGAAGTTAAGACATTAGTGACGGAAGCGCAGTGGAAGAGGTTTTCTTTTATTGAAGGCGATATTCGCGATATAGACACCTGTAAAATGGCGGCGAGTGAAAATGTAAATTATGTTCTGCATCAGGCGGCTTTAGGCTCAGTACCTCGCTCATTAAATGATCCAATTACGACCAATAAGACGAATATTGATGGGTTTTTAAATATGTTGGTCGCCTCGCGTGATGCAGGCGTAAGTAGCTTTACCTATGCAGCTAGTAGCTCGACTTATGGAGATCATCCTGCCTTGCCAAAAGTAGAAGATACTATTGGCAAGCCTCTGTCTCCTTACGCAGTGACAAAATATGTCAATGAGTTGTATGCCGATGTCTTTGCTCGCTGTTATGGTTTTCATACCATTGGCTTGCGTTATTTTAATGTGTTTGGCCAACGTCAGGATCCAAATGGTGCATATGCAGCCGTGATTCCAAAATGGACTGCTGCCATGATTCAGGGAGATGATGTCTGTGTTAATGGTGATGGAGAAACCAGTCGAGATTTTTGTTTTATTGAAAATGTCATTCAAGCGAATATATTGTCTGCGGTAGCAAATCAGAAAGATTCTCTCAATCAAGTTTATAACATTGCTGTAGGTGGTCGCACTACATTAAATGAACTTTTTAATGCGTTGAAAGTAACTTTAGGTGAGGTGGGTGTAAGTTACGAAAAATCTCCAGTTTATCGTGATTTTCGTGCGGGAGATGTTCGTCATTCTCAAGCAGATATTGCTAAGGCTCAAAAATTACTCGGTTACATGCCTGAATACACAATGACTCAAGGTGTTACGAAGGCGATGCCTTGGTATGTTGGCTTTTTGAGCAAAGCCGCATTGTGATAGTTTATATGGACGAAGAATCAAATCAAAGGAAGTCAGTGTGATTTTTTATACAAACGTCAATTGCGCTGTTTTTGAGATATACCTAGGCTGTTATCATACAGCCTCAAACACAATAGCAAGTTCGTAACATGAAAGAAAAATCTAATCGAGATTTTTTGCGTAATGTCATTGCGCTCATGACAGGAACGACAGTTGCACAGGCTATACCCATAGCAATTAGCCCGCTACTTACCAGAATGTACACACCTGCTGAATTTGGTGTATTTTCCTTGTTTTTGGCAATCACAAGTGTTGTTGGTGTGATAGCAAATGGTTGTTATGAGCAGGCCATAATGTTGCCTGAGGACGATGATGACGCTTTGAACTTGACGGCAGTGGGTTTGTTAATCAATGTATTGATTGCTTTTCTGTTGCTACTCATTGTCTTGTTTTTCAACCATAATATTGCATCTGCACTTGGAAATCCTGATATTGCAGTCTGGTTGTTTTTAACGCCGCTCTCTATTTTGTTAATAGGTTTTAATAACCTACTTATTGGTTTTAACAGTCGAAAAAAGAACTTTTCTGATATAGCTAAATCGGGTGTATTCAAGTCGATAATCCAATCAATTATTCAAGTTGTTGCGGGGTTTTTTCATACAGGAGTTGGTGGTTTGGTTTTAGGTCAGATTATTTCTTGGGGTAGTTCAAATACACAATTATTTAGAAATACATTGCGGGATAAGGATTTAAAAAAGGCCGTTAACTTTTCTCAAATGAAGCTTAATGCTAGTCGCTATAGTGATTTTCCTAAGTATTCAATGCTAGGTGTTTTGGCGAATTCACTGTCTATTAACATAGGAAGCTTCTTGATTGCACGATTTTTTTCAGTGTCTATATTAGGTCATTATGCTTTGGTACATCGCACAATGACAGTGCCTGCCAATTTGATTTCTAAATCGGTTGCTCAGGTGTTTTATGAGCAGGCAGCGCGTGAAAGAAGAAGAAATGGTAATGCAATTAAAGTATTTATATCGACATTTAAGAAGCTATTTCTCTTATCTATATGTATTTTTTCTGTTGCTTTTTTTGTTGTGGAAGATGTTTTTGCATTTGTTTTTGGTGAGAGTTGGCGTGTTGCTGGTATTTATGCTCAAATTATGACTCCATTATTTGCGATTAGATTCGTAGTTTCACCTTTAAGTGTTATTAATCAGTTAATGCTTAAAAACAAAGTGACTATGGTTGTGAATTTTTCATTATTAATCATTTCTGTCAGTGTATTTGTGTCATCAGATATTTTTTCACTTGATTTTAATAATACGCTAAAAGTCTTATCTCTTTCTCTTAGTGTCTTTTATTTGTCTTTTTTTGTAATGTTATTTTATGATGTTATAAATGATAAGGGTGAGTCAGATGTCTCTAAAACATAACATAATCCGTCTTGTATCGTTATGTCTTTCCAAGTGCTTATCAAAAAAAGCTGCGGCTGCACTAGATTTTTTGGGTCCCATTCGTTTTGTTCAGTATTTTTTAGCCCAACGAATACTACGTATTAATGGCAACACGCCTTGGCCTGTCCATTGGACATCTGTTGTTAATAAGCCAGATAGAATAAAAGGACGTGGTGATTTTCCCGCATTAGGGATGCAGCCTGGATGTTATATACAGGCGATGAATGGAATTAATGTTGGGAAAAATTTTTTGCACGCCCCAAATGTACATATTATTTCTGCTAATCATGATAATCATGATTATGATGTTCATCTATCTGTACGCCCAATAACGATTGGCGATAATTGTTGGGTGGGAACAGGAGTTACTATTTTGGCAGGTGTTGAACTTGGCGATCATGTTGTTGTTGCTGCTGGAGCTGTAGTCACTAAGTCTTTTGGCTCTAACCAAATAATTGGCGGCGTTCCTGCCAAGCATATTGCACCTCTTGGAGAGTATAGAGGAAATGTTGATCGTGGTTTTTATGAAGGGCTTGCTAGTGCTGGATACAGTGAGAAAGGAAGTGAATAACGTCCAGTTTGGGCTAAAGATATGCGATTAGGATACCCACTTAATGAAAAAAAATGCTCTTATTATTGCTCCAAATTTTCCTCCGATAAATAAGGTCTCAAGTTTAAGGCCATATTATTTAGCCATGCTTTTAAAAGACCAAGGATGGCAAGTAACGGTCATTGCTGCCATAGATAAAGAGGGTAATGCTGGTTTGGTTCGCTCAGAAGAGGGGATTAAAGTATTGCGCGTTGCCTCGTTTTTTATGGCATTAATTGCGATTCTGAGAGAGTTTCTTGGTGGTGTCCGCTTTAATGTTATTGTGTCAACTTATGGGCCGACACCTGCCCACTTCCAAGGCTGTTTTGCAAAAATTCTATTTGGAAAGGCTATTTGGTTAGCGGATTATCGTGATTTATGGATGTCTGGTAGCTATTATGCGCCGAAAAAACAAGGATTTATTCACAAACTAAAACAGTTTGTTGAAAAATTGATATTACGAAAAGCAGATATTCTCACGACTGTATCATTAGGGTTGAAAAATAATCTAGAAAAATTCCATCATAAAAATGTTCATGTGGTTTATAACGGCTATGAGCCAATAGAAAAAATAGAGCCACAACCTGTTTCTATGAGCGAGAGTAACGGAGTTCAAATTTGTTATACTGGTAGCATGTATTTCGAGCGATCCCCATTTTTATTGTTAAACGCGATTGCCGAGCAAAGCAAAATATATCCAAATGTGACAGTCAAGTTGGTAATAGCTGGTGTTGTGAGTGATGATGTAAAAGACCAGCTAAAGCCGTATGAGCGTGATAGGTTGATAGAATATAAAGGTAAGCTTTCACGTGAAGCCTCTTACGAGTTGCAGAGAAATTCCGATTATTGTTTATTAGTTGAAGATTACGATGCGACATTACAAGGAGTTATTCCTGCTAAAGCATTTGAATACATCGGTTTAGAAAAACCTATTATCGCTCTTGGTGTTGCAGAGAGTTCAGAGATAGCAGGAATCATTCAGAACACGGGACTGATGGCATTTTGCGGGCGTGAACGTTCTAAACTGAACGATTTCATAGCAGGGTTAATGCAAAATGAAAAAGTAGAGTTCAAAAAAGAAGCCGTGTTTATTGCTAGTCTTGAGCGCAACCATCAATCACAAAAATTCATAGCACTTCTTGAGCAGTTCCAATCAAAATGAAAAAAAAAGTTCTGTTTTTCTTGGATAAAGAATGGCCACCACAACATTCTTTTGTTGATGGTTTTATTTGTAGTGATGTCTTTCGAGAAAAATTTGAACCAACTATTGTTGTCACTCGTCAACATGTTGGCTCGAAAAATGAAATCTATCGAAATGTGTCTTGCTTGTGTTCATTGTCCTCAAGAAGAAAGTTTGGTCGAGTTTTAAGGTTTTTTGAAAGCATTAAAATTCTTCGTGGTTTTTCCAAAAGCCAGCAAGATGTCGTATTTATTCGTAATGACCCAATGATCTTGTTGGCAATGTCTTTGCTGAAGCGATTAGGTATTGTACGAAAAATTGTTTATCAGAATAGTTTTCCTCATGAGGTTCATACAAAATGGGCAGGACTGTTAGCTAAAGTTATTTTTAGGTCAGCATTACCCGTTGTTGACAAAGTTTACGTTGTTGCTGAAGGTGCAAGAGAGCGATTATTGAATTATTCTCCTAGTCTTGATTTTAGGGTTGTCTCTTTACTTTTGCAGGATGATATGATCATTCCTAATATTGTTGAAATATCCCCGAATGAAAAAGTGCGTTTTATTTATGTTGGGACGTTGGCCGCAGCGAGAAAAATTGAGTTTTTTTTACATGCCTTTTTTAATGCTAAAAAGCTAGTATCAGAGTTTGTGATTGATATAGTTGGTGGCGAAGAGCATGAAATTCAGAGTTTACTTGCATTAGATTTTGTTCAAGATATGGTTACGTGTGGTTATCTAAACTTTCATGGAAAAGTATCTCGAACAGAAATATCAACCTATTTGCTGCGCTCACACATGGGTATTTCAATTATACCGCCTACAGATATTTATAAAGAGTCAAGTCCTACTAAGTTAGGTGAGTATTTAGGACATGGGTTACCCGTTTTGGTGACTTCTGGTATCCCTTTTCAGGATGCGATTGCTATGCAAACATCAGCTTGTTGCTTAGTGGAGTACTCTGAGGAAGCAATAGTCTCAGCGATTAATAGCTTAGTTACGCAGCCAAAAAAACTAACATCAATGAGTCATGAGGCCGTATTTTTTGCCAAGAATAAATTATCATATACTCCTGTCATTCAGCAGGCCTGTGAGGATTTTTTGTGAGAGAAGTTTTAGCAGTGTTAGTGCTATTGGCATCAATTTCCACGTACTTTTCTGCATCGGGTAAGACCATTTTTTATTTGGTTTTTTTGGCGGTTTTTTTTGCTTACGTGTTTTCGAGGGGCATTAAAGAGCTGAGAAATAAAAGCTTGTTGGTTATTCCTGCTGGTTATTTCTTAGCAACAGTCATGTCTTTAGTGATTAATTATCAGTATGTGAGTGAAGATGCTTTTCAGTCTTTGCTCTATCCATTTATTTTTCTGTTGGTTTTGCTGGGCGCGTATCGTATTTTACAAGATTTGGGATATTGGGGTTCGAGACTGATTATTCTGTTTTTTGTTGCGAATGGCCTGACGGCTGCATTGTCTGTTTTAGGTGTGTTTAGCAGCTTACCTTTGTTTGGTGAAATTTTACGAGGACGTTATATTTTTGGAACGAATATTGCGTCATCTGCTGGGCTAATTTGGAATGTTAATTATTATTCTATTACTCAATTATTAGGGTTTTGGTTGTCAATATTTTGTTTTCATTATTTTCGTTTTAATCGGTATTGGATTGGTGTTTCTATACTCATAGGGGCTTCTATTATTTTTGGCTCTTCACGTAGTGTGTCTCTATCTTTTATTGCATCACTTGCCATGTATCTTTATCTTAACTCCTCTGTTTCACTTAAACGGTTATTTGAGGTGGGTGGTGGTGTGCTTGTTTTCTTTTTAGGCGCATTATATACATACGTTGCTAATGATGCTGACCTCAGTGTCTCTTTACGGGTTGATCGCGGGCTAAATGGTCGCGATGAACTTTGGGAGTATGCCTTTGGGTTGTTTGAAAAATCACCAGTTTTTGGTATTTTCTCGATTGCTGAAATTGAGCGGCTTCTCGTTGCTGATGCGGGATCAGCTAATACAACATTGCAAAATACGTTCTTGTTTACATTGATCCGTTTGGGTATTTTCGGGGTGTTTTTTTTATTACTCTTTGTTCTTGCTTGTATTATCGGGTTTATAGGTAATAAAAATAAAACGAAAGCTGACTTTGCCCTATTTTGCTGTTTTTTATGCTTGATTTTTGACTCTATGGTAAGAACTTATAGTCTGGGTGGCATTGGATTTGGTCCATTAATGCTGGCTGTTTGTGGCTGTAATTTATTGATGGGCAAAAAAACTGTTTAACTCAATTATGTGGCTGCTTTAGTTGATTTAGATGTTGGTGATTTTTAGTGTTTCAAATTGAATAATGTTTGAGTGTGTAAGAAGAGGCAGGTTATCAAATGAGTTGCATTATTTTTGTCGTAAATGATTTGATATATTTTACTTCTCATCGTTTGCCTCTTGCACAGGCAGCAAGAGCGGCAGGTCATGAAGTGCATATTGCTGCGCCATCAAGTGATTTGGCTGAGAAAATAGTTTCACACGGATTCACATTTCATGCGTTGCCATTAACGAGAAGTGGAAAAAATCCTTTAAATGAGTTGGTGGTCATTTATCATATTTATCGTCTTTTTAAGGTGGTAAAACCTGATTTAGTTCATTTGGTTACAATTAAACCTGTGTTGTATGGCGGTATTGCTGCTCGATTGGCAAGAGTACCTAGTGTCGTTGCTGCGGTTTCGGGATTGGGTTTTGTTTTTATGGCGACGGATTTTAAGTCACGATTGATAAAAATGTTAGTCGTTGTTCTTTACCGCTTGGCTTTAGGAAAAGAACGATTAAAAGTTATTTTTCAAAACAAAGATGATCGTAATGCATTAATAGATGCGGGTATTCTGACAGGTAAAAAAGACATAATTATCAGAGGATCAGGTGTCGATTTAACAGTTTGTCATGTAACACCTGAGAAAGAAGGTATTCCAGTCGTTGTAATGGCTGCTCGATTACTTAAAGATAAAGGCGTTTGGGAGTTTGTTGAAGCCACTTCGGAGTTACGTAAGAGAGGTGTGCGTGCAAGGTTTGTATTGGCAGGTGATGTTGATTTTGGCAATCCAACATCATTAACGGCTGCTGATATAGAATCGATACAGCAAATGGGACATCTTGAGTTAACAGGCTATTGCAGTAATATTGCGGCATTGTTTGCATCTGCTCATGTTGTGGTTCTGCCATCATATCGAGAGGGTTTGCCCAAAGTTCTTATTGAAGCGGCAGCTTGTGGGCGGGCGGTTGTGACGACGGATGTTCCAGGCTGTAGAGATGCTATTGAGTCAAATCAAACAGGAATTCTTGTCCCTGTGCGCGATAGTAAAGCGTTGGCAGATGCTATTCAAACTTTAGTTGAGCAGCCAGATTTAAGACAAAAAATGGCTAAAGCGGGTAGAGAGCTATCAGAGCAAGAGTTTGATATTAAAGGTGTTGTTAATCAGCATTTAAGTATTTACAACGCGTTATTAGATGGAGTTGAGAATAGTGCATAGAATTTTAGTGACGGGAGGTACTGGCTTTGTGGGACGGCCTTTAGTTGCCCGTTTAATACAAGAATCTTATTCTGTCGTTATTGCCACTCGACAATCATCCAGTAGCGTTACTAATGTTGATATCTTTCCCATTCAATGTTGCGATCAGACAACAGATTGGCGTGTCGGTTTGCAGGGAGTCGATACGGTCATTCACTTGGCTTCGCGAGTTCATGTGATGAATGATAGCTCTTTGAATCCCTTGGATGAATTTCGTAAAGTTAATGTTGAAGGGTCTATCGCGTTGGCAAAGCAGGCTATTCAAGCGGGCGTTAAACGCTTTATTTATATGAGCTCTATAGGCGTAAATGGCGATCACTCAATTAAGCCTTTTTGTGCAGATGATGTGCCTAATCCTTCTGAGCCATATGCACTGTCAAAATATGAGGCTGAATTAGCTCTCAAAAAGTTAGTCAGTGAGTCTGGTATGCAGCTAGTAATTATTAGACCTCCACTTGTTTACGGAGCTGATGCTCCAGGAAACTTTGGCAAATTAGTTAGATTAATAGGCAAGGGCTATCCGCTACCATTAGGTGCTGTTAATAATAGCAGGAGCTTAGTCTCTATTAATAATTTAGTCAGTCTAATTGTGGTGTGTATAAAGCATCCTCTTGCAGCTAATCAAACTTTTTTAGTGTCTGACGATGAAGATTTATCAACGACTAGCTTGCTTCGTCTGGTTGGCAAAGTAGTAGGTGTTCCGTCAAAACTGATTCCAGTCCCTATGGTTTTGATAGAACTAGCAGCAAAAATACTAAAAAAAGAAAAATTAGTTCAAAAAGTTTGTGGAACATTACAGGTTGATATTAGTAAAACAAAAAAAATGCTAGATTGGAAGCCTATTGAAAGTGTGAATGTAGGATTAAATCAAATAATGCGAAGCTCTAATTATGAAAAGACTGTTTGACCTCGGTGTCGCCTTATCAGCGGTTTTAATACTGATTGTTCCGTTGGCATGTATCGCAATTATTGTCAAAGTCACCTCTAAAGGCTCAGTTCTATACTGGTCTAACAGAGTAGGCAAAGATAATGTCATTTTTCAAATGCCTAAATTTCGAACCATGCAAGTTGGTACTCCAGCAGTTGCAACGCATTTACTAGCTAATCCTAGTTCTTTTTTAACGCCTGTTGGTGGTTTTTTAAGAAAAAGTAGCCTTGATGAGTTACCGCAGCTTTGGAATATTATCAAGGGCGATATGAGCTTGGTGGGGCCAAGACCCGCCCTCTTTAATCAAGATGATCTTATCGCTTTACGCACAGAGCATGGCGTTCATAAGCTGTTGCCTGGTTTAACTGGATGGGCACAAATTAATGGAAGAGATGAGTTACCTATTCCCGAAAAAGTTAAATTAGATGTTGAATATTTGCAAAAGCAATCTTTTATGTTTGATTTTGTGATTCTTTGGCGAACCTTTATTAAGGTTTTGGCTCGAGACGGCGTGTCTCATTAGGTCACATATATGAATTTTATGTGATTATGTGCGTACCTTATTACATGTCATGGTCGTTTTCAGTTGATGTAGTAAAGACTTATTACTTTCATTGTGGGTTTTTATAATGCAAGGGACGTTGTTAATTCTTGGTGCTGGAGGACATGGTAAGGCTGTAGCAGAAGCAGCTTTGCTGAGTGGCATCTGGAAGAAAGTGGCATTCGTTGATGATCGCTGGCCAAATCTACGCACTGTTTTTGGGTTGCCTGTAATATCAAATATTGCAGGATTATCTGATATCTCCTCTCAGTGGGAGGCGGCTATTGCTGCTGTTGGGCAAAATAGTCTTCGTCAGCAATGGTTAAAAGTCATTCGCACAGCAGGGCTGGCATCTGCCACAGTAGTTCATCCTTCTGCCTGTGTTAGTCCTTCGGCTGTTATAGGTGAAGGCACAGCGATAATGGCATTAGCTATGATCGGTGTAGATGTATCTATTGGTGAGTGTTCTATTATCAATGCACATACTACTGTCGATCATGATGTTAGACTCGGTAGTTTTGTACATTTGGGTATAGGAGTGCATCTTGCTGGAGGAGTACAGATAGGCTCAAACGTTTGGTTACAGGTCGGCTGCTGTGCAAGCTACGGAGTCGTAGTGGCGGATAACGTGGTATATATGCCAAAGACAGTATTATCTTCAGGTTGCACATAGTTTTTCAGCCAGTTGTAAGAAAATAGTTGTACATAGATCATTTGGCTGTATCAAGTTCTGATACAAATTATAAGATGTTTAATTAAAGTCAAAGCAGACAGTGCCGAGATATTTCATGAAAAGTACTATTTTACGGATGCTTGCACTGCCTAGACGGGCAAAGCAAAACTTCTTGATGGTTTCAGATTTAGTTGCTTTACCTATTCTTCTATGGATGGTGTTAGCACTCCGTCTTGATAGATTAGACCCACCCATACTACCTACTATACCTTTAGGTTGGTTATATGTTGCCATCTTTGGTGTAGCAGTTCTTAAAGTCTGTGGTGTTTATCGTGCCGTTGTCCGTGCGTTTGACGAAAAATTTTTACAAGATATTTTGTTAGCGGTAGGGATTATTGTTGTGGTGTTGTTTGTCGGGGTAACTTTACAGTGGTTACCCATGCCCCGTAGTACGCCCTTTACCTTTGGTTTTTTTATTTTTTTATGGGTTTGGGCGAGTCGGTCAGTTATTCGTCGGTCAGTTCGATTATTAGTTCAATTACAAGCACCTGTAACGCGTGTTGCTATTTATGGTGCAGGTATGGCAGGGCGACAAACATTTGCCGCTTTACGTGCTGCGCCTGAATATTTTGTTGTTGGTTTTTTTGATGATGACGCTAGTTTGGTTGGCACGACTGTCCAAGGTTTACGTGTACATGCAGGTAAAGATTTTGCGCGTATTAACCAAAAACTGGCTGTAAATGAAGTACTAATCGCTTTACCTTCTGCATCCCGAAGTCGTCGTCGAGAAGTGATTGAACGACTAGAGCCGCTTAAAATTCGTGTGCGTTCTTTGCCTGGTTTTACTCAGTTGGTGAATGGCCAAGTCTCTATTTCTGATATTAATGAAGTGGATGTTGCTGACTTACTCGGGCGTGATGCTGTACCACCATCACCTGAGTTAATGGCCAAAGATGTGACGGGTAAACGCGTCATGGTAACGGGAGCGGGTGGGTCAATTGGCTCAGAACTTTGTCGTCAATTAATCGCCGCGAAGCCGTCACTATTAATTTTATGGGAACTCACCGAATATGCCTTGTATCACATTGAGCAAGAGCTAAAAGGTATTGCTGATGGCGTTCCTATTGTGCCAATTTTAGGTTCAGTTTTACATCAAGAGCGTATGACCAATGTTTTAAAGCATTACCAAATAGAGACGGTTTATCACGCAGCAGCTTATAAACATGTTCCTTTAGTGGAGTGGAATCCCTTTGAAGGCATCGTCAATAATTCAGTAGGAACATTACGTTCAGCAAAATCGGCAATGGCGGCAGGCGTGGCTACGTTTGTCCTTATTTCAACAGACAAAGCGGTACGCCCTACCAATGTCATGGGGGCTTCTAAGCGTTTAGCGGAGTTGTCATTACAAGCATTGGCTGCTTTACCTGATGTCAAAACCCGATTTTGTATGGTACGTTTTGGTAATGTTTTGGGTTCATCGGGTTCGGTAGTGCCGCTCTTTAGAGAGCAAATTGCTAAAGGTGGGCCTGTGACAGTGACTCATCCAGATGTCACTCGTTATTTTATGACCATTCCCGAAGCTTCCCAATTAGTGATTCAAGCAGGGGCGATGGGCAAAGGGGGAGATGTCTTTGTTTTGGATATGGGTGAACCTGTTCGAATTGTTGACTTGGCGCGAAAAATGATTAATTTGAGTGGTATGTCATCGCGTGACGGTGATGGTGATGGTGATATTGAAATTCAATTTAGTGGTTTACGTCCCGGTGAAAAACTTTATGAAGAGTTATTAATTGGTAGTAATGTGGTGACAGGTACAGAACACCCTCGTATTATGTGTGCTGTCGAGGCATTATTGCCGATGCCAGTTTTAGAGCAACTGTTGGATGATATACATCAAGCCGCTCAGAGTTATGATGTCGTGCGTCTGAAAGAGTTACTAGCGCAACATGTTGAAGGTTATGTGCCTGATATGAATATTACAGGGATGATGCCGATTAAATTATAAAAATATCGGTAACCTTGTTGATTTCATACGCCAGCACCTTGCTGGCGTTGTGTTTTTTATTGAAAGAATAAACGATTGAAAAGGAATGAAAGTATGTCTATTAATACCGTTGTTTTACCCGTTGCAGGCTTAGGTACCCGTTTTCTTCCCGCAACAAAATCTATTCCCAAAGAAATGTTACCTGTGCTAGATAAGCCACTCATTCAACTCGCTGTTGAAGAGGCTCATAAGGCAGGTATTCAGCATGTCGTGTTGGTAACGAGTGCCAGTAAAAGAGCGATTGAAGATCATTTTGATGTCAATTTTGAGTTAGAGTCAACGTTAGAAGCGCGTCAGAAGTTGGCAATGCTCGATGCTGTGCGCTCAACTCTGCCTCAAGGAATGACATTATCAGTTGTTCGGCAGCCTAAAGCGTTGGGCTTGGGACACGCGGTATTGTGTGCCTATCCTATTGTTGGGGATAAGCCCTTTGCTGTGATGTTACCTGATGATTTAATTGACGATTTAGACGGCGGTTGCTTGGCGGATATGGTGGCACTTTATCATAAAAAAGGTGCATATTCTCTGGCTGTAGAAGAAGTTCCTAGAGATAAAACCGATAAATATGGTGTCGTGTCATTAAATAGTGATGGTCAAATCGTGGCAATGGTCGAAAAGCCAAAGCCAGAGGTTGCACCTAGTACTTTGGCTGTTGTCGGGCGTTATGTGTTACCCGCAGAAATCTTTCAGGCATTAGCAACAGTGCAAGCAGGTGCAGGTGGCGAGATTCAATTGACGGATGGTATTGCCAGTTTATTGGCAACACAGTGCTTTTATCCTCATCGTTTCAAAGGTACTCGTTACGATTGTGGCAGTAAGTTAGGTTATTTGCAGGCCAATGTGGCTTTTGGTCTGCGAGATGCTGAAATTGGCACAAGTTTTCAAGCATGGTTGCAAGATAATAAATAAAGCAGGTTATGGATATGACACACAACGTTCCACGCGCCGAGTTGTCTGAGTGGTGTTACTTACAAGGTAAAGCGAAAGCAATGCAGCAGTCACATCTTCGTGATTTGGCGCATGATTTAGATCGAAATAATCAGTTAACGTTTAGAGCGGGCTCTTTACTGCTCGATTTATCGAAGCAAAAAATGGATGTTTCCATTTTAAAGGGCTTGGTCAAGTTAGCAGAGGCAGTAGAGCTTCCCAAAGCAATTCAAGGCTTGTTAAGTGGCGAAACGGTAAACAATACCGAAAATCGTCCTGCATTACATACGGCATTAAGATTGCCAGTCACTGCATCCTTGATATTGAATGGTCAGGATGTTGTTCCTGCGGTGCATGACAGTTTAGCTAAAATGAGCGATGTCGTTTCGCGGATACATTCACGGCAATGGCGTGGGTTTTCAGGACGAGCGATTACCGATGTGGTTAATATTGGTGTGGGTGGCTCAGATTTAGGGCCTTTTATGGCCTGCCAAGCATTGACCGAGTTTGCACCAGAAGCGGCTAATCGTCTGCAAGTTCATTTTGTTAGTTCGATTGATGGCACACAACTCTCTGATTTGTTGGGCTCTTTACGCCCAGAAACAACGCTGTTTATCCTATCGTCAAAATCGTTTACTACCATTGATACCATGTCGAATGCTCATACGGCGTTGCAATGGATGCTAAAAGATGGCGTCGATAAAGAGTCGGTTTTAGCACATCATTTTGTTGGTATTTCAACTAATACGCAAAAAATGACGGCATGGGGTATTCCAGAAAGCAGTCAGATTGTCTTTTGGGAGTGGGTCGGTGGTCGATTTTCGTTGTGGTCGGCCATTGGTTTACCGATTGCGCTTAAAGTCGGTATGGCGAACTTCCTGTCGATGTTGGCAGGGGCAAATTTTATAGATGAACATTTTAAAACCGAGCCATTAGCAACGAACCTGCCTGTATTGTTGGGTTTGGTTGGCGTATGGAATGCCACTTTTTTAGATATTCGTGCGCATTCTATCTTACCTTATGATGGCCGTTTAAAGTTTTTCCCCTCGTATTTAACGCAATTAGAAATGGAAAGTAACGGCAAGTCGGTTGATAAAAGCGGTAAGCCTGTTACGTATAATACCTGTCCTGTTTTGTGGGGCGAAGTGGGCTCAAATGCTCAGCATGCGTTTTATCAATTGCTGCATCAAGGGACGCAAGCGGTTTCCTGCGATTTTATTGCGCCTGTTCGTCGTTATAAAGTCTATCCTGATTCGGGCGAGGCGCATAAATCGTTGCAGTCGCAACATCAATTAACCTTAGCCAATTGTTTGGCGCAGTCCCGCGTTTTAATGTTGGGTGATGCCAGTACCGACAGTGATGAAAATACGCCCAATTTCAAACGCTATCGCGGTAATCAACCTTCAACCACCTTATTGTTGGATGAGTTAACGCCTTACACTTTAGGAGCGTTAGTCGCACTGTATGAGCATAAAGTGTTTGTCATGTCAGTATTGTGGGATGTCAATCCGTTTGACCAATGGGGCGTAGAGTTGGGTAAAAAAATTGCCGACAAAATGACGCAAGCATTGGCAGGAGAGGCTATTGATGGTTTTGATGCATCAACGCAGCATTTGTTAAAAGTGATTGCTGACATTACCGCAGGAGGACAATAACATGAAGTTATGTGTACATGGCGATACCTTGCCCGCATGGGTGTCAGCAGCAAAACTGGCGGAAATGGGCAATCAGGTGTTAATGCGTAGCAGTGGCTTAAATAATAGTTTTCATCCGTCGCGTGAGCCTGAATTATTAACGCTATTAGATGAGCAAAAACAATCGGGTCGTTTAGTGTTGGAGTCTCTCGCAGATCCGCTACCTCAACAGATCAACATTCATTTATTGGCTCTTGATTTAGTGTTGGCTGATATTGAACTATTGGTGGCTGCCATTGTCGCTGAGTCAAATTCTGATCTGTTGTTACTGGTGCATTCCACATTACCTGTAGGCAGTTTGGATGATTTACAAGCATTTGCCAATCTGACTTTAGCGAAAATGAATGCAGTGCATCGCGTTTCTGTCGTTGGCTTTCCGCCCTTTGGCCGTGAAGGTACGGCTTTGGCGGACTTTTCCCGTCCCGTTATGTTGTTGCTCAGTGGTAATGATGATGCCGCGATTAAGTTAACCTTAGAGTTGTTGCGCCCCTTTGTCCGCAATACAACCCATGTCATGATCGTGCCACATACCACGGCCGAGTTGATTAAGCTGGGTGTTAACGCCATGTTGGCAACCAGAATTAGCTTTATTAATGAAATGGCCGCGTTGGCTGAAAAGCTGGGTGTAGATATCGAGCAAGTGCGTAAAGGTTTAGCCGCCGACCCGCGTATTGGCGGTGATTATTTGCAAGCAGGCTGTGGTTTTGGTGGTCCTAGTTTTTCTAGTGATTTGCTCAGTTATGCCAAAACAATCAAAGAAGAGCTAGATACTTCGGGTTTAATTGATGCCGTGTTAGCGATCAATGAATCGCAACGAGAAATTCTCTTTAGAAAAATATGGCGGTTTTTTAATGGTCGTTTATCGGGCTTAAACATTGCGATTTGGGGGGCGGCATTTAAAGCGGGTACTGCTAGTTTAGAAAACTCTGTGGTTCAGCCGTTATTACATGCTCTGTGGGCGCAAGGCTGTCGGACATCGGTTTATGATCCGATGGCAGGAGACTCTTTACGTAATCTTTACGGCGATCAACCGTTATTAACCGTTGTTGATAGTGCTGTGCAAAGTATTGAAAGCGCAGATGCACTGGTTGTTGTGACGGCATGGGATGAGTTTTGGAGTCCCGATTTTGATTTGCTCAAAGAAAAGTTAGTGCAACCTGTCATTTTTGATGGTCGTAATATGTATGATCCTGATTATATGAAAGCACAGGGTTTTAGATATTTTGCGATTGGTCGTGGCGAGTCGATTTAATTTTTTGAAGATAAATTAGGACTTACGCACCGCGATAACCGCGTAAGTCCTAAAATGCTATTTAGGAACAATGACATGAGTCAAATACAAAAACTACCCGCCTTCAAAGCCTACGATATTCGTGGTCGTATGCCCGAACAGCTAAATGAATTTATGGTGTATTGCATTGGTAAAGCCTATGCGCGGGTCATGAAGCCGCAAGCACCGATAGCGGTCGGTCAAGATATTCGGTTATCTAGCAAAGCTTTAAGTCAAGCGTTAATTGCAGGTTTAAATAGCGAAGGTGTGACGACCGTTGATATCGGTTTGTGTGGCACCGAAATGATTTATTTTGCCGCAGGTCAAGACCACATGGGTGGCGGTATTATGGTGACCGCCAGTCATAATCCAGCCGATTATAACGGTCTGAAAATGGTCAAAGAGGGTTCACGCCCGATTAGTAGCGATACAGGTTTAGGTGCGATTGAGCAAGAAACTATCGCCTTAATGAGTGCGATCTCTGCACCAGCCGCTTATATCCCCACAGCGAGCTTACATACCGAACAAAGTATTTTGGCAGGTTATATTGCTAAGTTGTTGGCATTGATTGATGTGGCTAATGTTAAACCACTGCATGTGTTAGTGAATGGCGGTAATGGTTGTGCTGGGCCATTTTTTGATGCCTTAGCGCAACATTTGCCGTTAAAAGTCACACGGATGAATCACGAGCCAGACGGCACATTTCCCAATGATGTTCCGAATCCAATGTTGTTAGAGCAGCAACAACTCACGGCTAAAGCGGTAGTTGCCGCAGGTGCTGATTTGGGTATCGCCTGGGATGGTGATTTTGACCGTTGCTTCTTTTTTGATGAAAAGGGTCGCTTTATTGAAGGTTATTATTTGGTTGGTTTGTTGGCCGAACAATTGCTCAAAAAGTCGCCTAAGTCGGCCATTGTGCATGACCCACGTTTAGAGTGGAATACCATCGAAAAAGTACAAGCACTCGGTGGCAAAGCTGTCGTGTGTAAGTGTGGTCATTCGTTTATTAAAGATAAAATGCGTGAAGAAGATGCGGTGTATGGCGGTGAAATGTCAGCACATCATTACTTCCGTGATTTCTTTTATTGCGATAGCGGCATGCTGCCGTGGTTGTTAATCATCGAGTTGTTATCACAAGATGGTCGTCCATTTTCGCAAGTGGTTGACCAGTGTATGATGGACTTTCCTTGCAGTGGCGAGATTAATTTTACCATTGCCAATGCCAAAGAAACCTTAGCGCGTATTCAAGCGTTTTATGCGCCTAAAGCATTAACCATTAGTGATTTAGATGGTGTATCAATGGAGTTTGCCGATTGGCGTTTTAATGTCCGTAGCTCTAATACTGAGCCTGTCGTGCGTTTGAATGTGGAAAGTCGTGGTAATGCGGCATTGTTGAATGAGAAAGTCGCTGAATTAAAAACGTTGTTGGTGGGTTGAAATGTAGGGGCAAATAATTATTTGCCCCTACTGCATCTGCATTAAAACTTCGCCAAAAATGGCGCGAGTAACTTCTGTCCATCCACTTGCGCGTCAATCACCGTCATAAAGGTATAAGCACCCACAAACTTCCGACTAATAAACATCAGCTCTTTGGGTGGGACACTAAAATGTCGGTTGGATGCGGATTTTGCTGCTTTTATCATCACTCGATTATGCAAGTTACTTTTTGCCCAAATATAACGACCATCAGCAGTCACTGCTTCGGGCGGCGCATCTTTTAAGTCGGTAAATGGCTCTACTGCTAAAAAGAATAATTCGCTAATACCATTTTTGACTTCCAAAGGCATCTCATCTAAAAATCTAAAGCCGTGCATTGCCGCAAGCATCATTTCTTTATTGCGAGTAACTGAGGCTTTGGTAAAGTTACGGGCTAACTCTAGTAAATCTTCAGGAAAGTCCCTGACTGCGCCAAAGTCCAACAAAATAATCTTGTCAGGGACAGTATCACCATTACCCAAACGGACTAAATAATTACCAAAATTAGGGTCGGTTTGCATTTCACCCCATTCAAAGACTTCACGACAGCAAATTTCTAGCGAGGCTTCAGCCAATTTATTACGACGTTCTTGCGATAGCGTCATAATGGCATTGCTGTTAATCGGAACGCCATGTTCATAGGACATGGCAATGATATGGGGAGTTGAGTAATCGGGATAGATTTTAGGAACGATGTAACGATCATCATTCTTTAAGTGTTCTTTAAATAAACGCGTGGTTTCCATTTCTTGCGGGTAGTTAACCTCGCGGTGCATCATCAAACGGACTTCATCTAGCCATTCGTCAAACTCTCGCGTTTGTGGCACAACACGAGCAAAACGCATCATCTGCGTCACTAAGCTCAAGTCAGAGTCAATAGCATCCGCCACACCCGGATATTGAATTTTTAACACTAATTCTGTGCCATCACTCTTACGACGAGCACGATGCACTTGTGCTAAAGAAGCTGCGCCTAGCGGCTCATGGTCGATAATTAAGTCGTTAAAACGTTTTTCACCCAATTGACTTTTAAGGTGTTCTTCAATAGTTGACCATTCTAAGGCAATGGTATTGTCGTTAAGTTGGTGAAAGGCGCGTGTGACTTCGTCGGGTAAAAAGTGCTCACCATAGAGTGCCATCATTTGGCCAATTTTAACGATGCTGCCTTTGAGTTTTCCCATCTCATTAACAAGATATTCAGCTTGCTCACCTAAGCTTTGTTTGCGTTTGAGTTCGCGAGTGGCTTCATTGCTAAACATTGTACTGGCACTGCTAGTCGCAAAACGTGTACCCGCAACAATGCTAGCTTTGGCTAAAGACCAACGACGTTCAAAACCACCTGTTTTTAAATGCTGCAACTTTTGGGATTTTTTCTCGCTCATGGGCATGGGGTTCCAGTGAGAAGCAGAACCTAAGCAAGATGATGCTTAGCTCTACAATGGTAAAATGGGTGACTCAATTGTAACGTAGTTTGTGGGCTTTGGGCGTAGATTGTCTAACAACTAACAAAAAGAGGTATGATGCGGAATTATAGTCGATTTTAGAGAAGAAGAATGAATCCTTTAACGTTTAGTCCACCACCTTTAAGTCGTTTGCAAAAAGCGTTGTTTTTGCAAAAAAAATGGTTTGCTCCTGAGTTTTTTGGCTTGGAGAATATTGATCGAGCCAAGCCTGCTTTGTATGTTGGCAATCACACTTTATATGGCACTTTAGATGGGCCATTAATGATATTGGGCTTATATCAACATAACGGTGTGTTTTTACGGTCATTGGGTGACCATATTCACTTTCAAATTCCTTTGTGGCGCAAACTATTGTGGGACAATGGTTGTGTCGCAGGGACGCCCGAAAACTGCCAGCAATTAATGCAAGCGAAAGAGCATATTTTGGTCTATCCCGGTGGTGGCCGCGAAGTCATGAAAAATGATGGCGAGCAATATCAATTAATATGGAAAGAGCGCACAGGCTTTGCGCGTATGGCGATGCAGCACGGTTATGATATTGTGCCGTTTGCGGCGATTGGTGCGGATGATGCCTTTGATATTCATTATGATGCCAACGATTTTCAACAGTCATCGGTCGGTCAGTTATTACAAAAATCGGGCATTAGTGAGAAGTATTTGCGCGGTGGTGATGCCTTTGCACCCATTACAACAGGCTTAGGTTTATTGCCAAGACCTGAAAAATTTTACTTTGCTTTTGGTGAAAGAATTAGCACGCAAGAGGTGAGTCATGAGGCGGATGATAAATCGTCACAATGGCAAGTCCGTGAACAGGTTGCTGCTTCTATTTATGGCTTAATGGAGGACTTATTTGCGATTCGTGAAAAAGACCAAGCAACATGGCCAACATGGCGTAAAAAACTTACCAAGCGTTAATTGTTAGGATTGAAAGAAAAATGACAGCGTCCATTGATCAAGCAACACAAACAGAACTCGAAGCTGCTGCATTTCGCCGTTTAGTGGCGCATTTACAAGAGCGTACCGATACACAAAATATTGACCTGATGAGTTTGGCGGGCTTTTGCCGTAATTGTTTGGCGAAATGGTATAAAGCCGCCGCCGAAGACAAGGGTTTAGCCGTTGATTACGACCAAGCGCGTGAGCATATTTATGGTATGCCGTACAACGAATGGAAAGAAAAATATCAAAAATAATAAACGGTAAACGAACGTAGGGGCAAATAATCCTTTGCCCCAATCTTTCGATAAAACACTAAAGGTCTTGATATTTGCCGCCACAACACCATTTGTTTGTCAGTAAAAACTGACAGGCTAGACAAAATCCGCTAAAATACGCGCCACTTTAATCATCGAACCAGAGGACACCGTTGTGACGATTAACAACATTCTAGCCTTGCAAGAAGACCATTTTGGCCGTTGGAAGAATCGTGAAGCCATCACCGAAAATTTACTGCCGATCATTGGCAGAATTTATCGCGAACGCAACATCATTGTTCAAGTTTACAGCCGCAGCCTTGTTAATCGTTCGGTGATCCAAATTCTCAAGCAACATCGTCGCGTGCGTATGATTGCAGGCGAGTTGTCTGTGGTTGACACAGCACCCTTTATCGACGCATTAAGTCTGATGAATGATATTGGTTCGTGCCAAGTCGATGTTGGTAAAATTGCTATCGCCTACAAAAACAGCGATAAAAGCCAAACGCCTACCGAGTTCTTACGCGCTCAATTAGCTCCAGCAATTGGTTTGCATTCTGCTGAACATCCTACCGATGTTGTATTATTTGGTTTTGGTCGTATTGGTCGTATGTTGGCGCGTTTGATTATTGAGCAAACAGGCAGCGGTCAAGGTTTACGTTTGCGTGCTATTGTTGTTCGTAAAACCCAAGAGGGTGATTTGGCGAAACGCGCTTCGTTATTACGTCGTGATTCAGTACATGGTTCGTTTGATGGCACGATTGCCATTGACGAAGAAAACGAAGCGATTATTGCGAACGGTAACTTCATTAAAGTGATTTATGCGAGTAGCCCTGAAGGTATTGATTACACAGAATATGGCATTAAAAACGCCATTTTGATTGATAACACAGGCAAATTAAAAGACATGGAAGGCTTGAGCCGTCATTTAACCTGTGCAGGTGTTGCGCGTGTGATTTTAACAGCCCCCGCCAAAGGTGACGTTAAAAATATCGTTTACGGTGTCAACAACAAAGACATTAATGATGATGATAAAGTGATTTCTGCAGCTTCTTGTACCACCAATGCGATCACACCGATGTTGAAAGTATTAAACGACAAGTACGGTATTGAGTCAGGTCACGTTGAAACGGTTCACTCCTTCACTAACGACCAAAACTTGATTGATAACTACCACAAAGCGGATCGTCGTGGTCGCTCAGCGGTATTGAACATGGTGATTACTGAGACAGGTGCAGCGAAAGCGGTTGCTAAAGCATTACCTGAGTTAAACGGTAAACTCACGGGTAATTCTGTTCGTGTACCAACACCAAATGTCTCGTTAGCGATTTTGAATTTAACGTTCCCACAAGCGGTTAACCGTGACGAGTTAAACGAATACATTCGTCAAATTGCTTTGCATTCTAATTTGCAAGGCCAAATTGAATACACAAGCTCGACCGAAGTGGTTTCTTCAGACTTTATTGGTTCGCGTTCCGCAGGTGTGTTTGATTCGCAAGCCACGATTGTGAATGGTAACCATGTGTCATTGTATGTTTGGTACGACAATGAAATGGGTTATAGCTGCCAAGTACAACGCATTGCCGAGCAAATGGCAGGCGTAAAATACTTAACGATTCCTCCTGAGCAATTATCTGCTTAACGCGTTTTCGTGTTGAAAAAGCCAGAGCATTGTCTCTGGCTTTTTTATAGGTGCTGTTTTTTGTTCAAGCAAAAGCAAATAGGATTACAGTAGAGTTATTGCTACATTCCCCTCTATAATTGCGCCATAAAATTCAGGCAACAGACTGCCGTTATTAAAAAAATAGGCAAGTCGCCAAAGCCATAAAATTATTTTCTTTGTTATTGAGTGTTTTATGATGGTTAAAATAAAACGAGGTTTGGATATTCCAATTACTGGCTCGCCGTCATCACAAATCAGTACCATGCCTTCTGTTCGCTCCATTGCCATAATGGGTGCGGACTATGTTGGTTTGATGCCGACGATGAAGGTAGCAGAAGGTGATAGAGTCATTAAAGGGCAGCCTTTATTTGCTGATAAAAAAAATCCGCAAGTGGTTTTTACGGCACCAGCAACAGGCCGAGTACGCGCCATCAATCGTGGTGCGCGTCGAGTTTTTCAGTCAGTGGTGATTGATATTGAAGCCAATGCCACTGATACAGTCAGTTTTAAATCCTACAATCCCCATCAACTTGTTAATCTCAATCGTGAAGGGGTGATTGAACAATTATTAGCGTCAGGCTTGTGGACGGCGATTCGGACACGGCCATTCAGCAAAATTGCGAATCCCGACACCACGCCCAGTGCTATTTTTGTCAATGCAATGGACACTAATCCCTTAGCAGCCGACCCCGAAATTATTATTAAGGCCGAACAACAGGCGTTTGATGATGGCATTGCCTTAGTCTCTAAACTGGCTAATAAAGTGTATGTTTGCAAGGCGGAGTCTGCCCAGTTTAAGACGGGTGCAGTCAATGCCTCAACATTTAGTGGAGTCCATCCTGCGGGCTTAGTCGGCACACATATTCACTTTTTGCATCCTGCTTCGGCCTCCCGCACGGTTTGGCATCTTAATTATCAAGATGTGATTGCCATTGGTAAGTTGTTCGCCACAGGTGAATTAGATAGCTCAAGGGTGATTTCTTTAGCAGGCCCTTCGGTACGACAACCGCGTTTATTACGCACGATTTTAGGTTCATCGTTGATGGACTTAACCACAGGCGAATTATCAGGTAGCAATAATCGGGTGATTTCAGGCTCAGTGTTATCGGGTCGTCAGTCGCAAGGTATTGAGTCGTATTTAGGACGTTACCATCTACAAGTGTCGGCGTTGGCAGAAGGCACTGAACGCGAGTTTGTCCATTATATTAAATTGGGTTCACATCGCTTTTCTGAGTTGGGCGTATATGTGGGCAAATGGTTAGGTAAAAAATTCAATATGACCACCAGTACCAACGGTAGCCCAAGAGCGATGGTGCCTGTCGGTGCGTATGAAGCGATTATGCCCCTCGATATTTTACCCACGCAGTTATTACGTTATTTGTTAGTGGGTGATACCGACATGGCTGCCGCCTTAGGTTGCTTAGAGCTGGACGAAGAAGATTTAGCGTTATGTACTTTCGTCTGTCCGGGAAAATACGAATACGGTCCTATCCTGCGCGATATTCTCGACCGCATAGAAAAAGAGGGCTAAACAATTATGAAATGGATGCGAAAAAAATTAGATGCGATGGCTCCTCACTTTGAAAAAGGTGGTAGTTACCATAAGTGGTATCCCTTATTTGAAGCGGTAGATACTTTTTTATATAGCCCGCCGTCTGTAACTCATGCAGGTTCACACGTTCGCGATTCGGTTGACTTAAAACGGATCATGATTTTGGTGTGGATGGCGACATTTCCCGCGATGTTTTTTGGTATGTGGAATGTGGGTAATCAAGCCTTAAATGTATTGGCGTATGCCTCACAACATGGCGCGACGGCAGAAATGGCCGTTGACGGTTGGCGACATGGTTTAATTGCCTTACTAGCAGGGTTCGATGCAAATTCGTGGTGGGATTGTTTGATTTACGGCGCAACGTTCTTTGTGCCTATTTATGTGGTGACCTTTATCGCGGGCGGTTTTTGGGAAGTGTTATTTGCCATGAAACGTGGCCATGAAATCAATGAGGGTTTTTTTGTCACCTCAGTATTATTTGCTTTAGTTTGTCCACCCACTGTCCCTTTATGGCAAGTGGCGTTAGGGATTAGCTTTGGTGTGGTGTTGGGTAAAGAAGTGTTTGGCGGTACGGGTAAAAACTTTATCAATCCTGCGTTGGCTGGCCGCGCGTTTTTGTTCTTTGCCTATCCTGCCTATATGTCGGGTGATACGGTATGGACAGCGATACAACCTGAAGTCTGGAAACAAGGCATTGATGGTTTTTCAGGCGCAACCGCTTTAGGTCAAGCCAAATTAGAAGGTTTGACAGGGTTGCAGCACATGACTGCAACAGGCTTACAACCCTTAACATGGTGGGATGCTTTTATCGGTTTTGAAGCAGGTTCAGTCGGTGAAGTCTCGACTGCCGCTATTTTGCTTGGTGCAGTGGTCTTGTTGGTCACTCGTGTCGCCTCGTGGCGCATTATGGCAGGGGTGATGATTGGTATGGCTTCTATGTCCTTCGTCTTTAATCAAATAGGTTCGACGACTAATCCGATGTTTGCCATGCCGTGGCATTGGCATTTAGTGTTGGGTGGTTTTGCTTTTGGTATGGTCTTTATGGCCACTGACCCAGTTTCAGCAGCCATGACCAATACAGGCCGTTTTATCTTCGGTTTATTGATTGGAGTGATGGTGGTGTTGATTCGTGTCGTCAATCCCGCTTATCCCGAAGGTATGATGTTGGCGATTTTGTTTGCCAATTTATGTGCGCCATTGATTGATTACTTCGTGATGCAAGCCAACATCAAACGGAGGGCATTACGCAATGTCTAAAGAATCTACAGGCAAAACGCTATTAGTGGCGACGGTGTTATCGGTAGTGTGTTCGATGGCTTTAGCCGCCGCCGTCACCCTATTAAAACCAATTCAAGACCAAAATCGCTCTTTAGAAAAGCAACGTAAAATTTTAGCCGCCGCTGCGGTATTACCCGAAGGCGAGGGCAGTCCGACCGAAGTGCGTGCGCAGTTTGGTCACTTTCAGCGTTACTTAGTCAATTTGTCCACAGGTGAGTTTAAAGAAATCAAACTTGACGACCCCTTTGACCAACGTAAAGCGTTTAAAGACACCAATAAATCTATTGCTTTAAGTCCTGAACAAGATATTGCTGCATTAAGACGACGTGCCAACGAAGCCGATATTTATGTCATGCGTGATGCATCGGGCAAAGTCGAAAAAATGGTGTTGCCGATTTCAGGTTATGGTTTGTGGTCAACCTTGTACGGTTATATTGTCCTAAAAAATGATGCCAATACCATAATTGGTATTACTTTCACCGAACACGCCGAAACACCGGGTTTAGGCGGTGAAGTGGATAACCCAAAATGGAAGGCCTTGTGGACAGATAAACACGTCTATAACGCCGAAGGCCAAGCAAAACTGAGCTTGATTAAAGGTAATGTCGATTTGACTAAACCCGATGCTGACCATCATATTGATGGCTTGTCGGGCGCAACCATCACCAGTAATGGCGTAACCAACTTAGTCCAATTTTGGATGGGTGATATGGGCTTCAAGAAATTCTTGAGCAAAGTACGCACAGAGGGCATTTAACATGGCTGAACAACAATCGATTAAAAGAATTCTGCTAGATCCTATTCTTAATACTAATCCTGTTATTTTTCAGGTGTTGGGTATTTGTTCAGCTTTAGCGGTAACCAGTAGTCTCAAAAATGCCTTGGCAATGTCCATTGGTTTAACGTTAGTCACCGCGTTTTCTAACTTTTTTATTAGTTTGATTCGTAACGTCATCCCTAATTCCATTCGTATTATCGTACAAATGGTTGTCGTGGCGACCTTGGTGATTATTGTTGACCAGTTATTGCAAGCCTTTGTGCCAGAAATTGCCAAGCAAATGTCGGTTTTTGTTGGTTTGATCATCACCAACTGCATCGTCATGGGGCGTTTAGAAGCATTTGCCATGAAAAATCCGCCTGTCATTAGTTTTGTTGATGGCTTTGGTAATGGTTTGGGTTATTCCGCATTATTGATTTTGTTAGCGGTGATTCGTGAGTTATTTGGTTCAGGCACGTTGTTGGGGATGACCATTCTACCGACAGTGAATAATGGCGGTTGGTATATCCCGAATGGCTTATTGTTATTGCCACCGTCGGCGTTCTTTTTGATTGGCTTAGTGATTTGGGCATTACGCTCATGGAAAACCGACCAACAAGAAAGCACTGAGTTCAAAATTGCCCCACATAGCAAAGCGCAAGCCAGCCACTAACAGGAGTGATGATTATGGAACATTATTTAAGCCTGTTTATTCGTGCGGTGTTTATTGAAAACATGGCTTTGTCGTTCTTTTTGGGTATGTGTACCTTTTTAGCGATTTCCAAAAAAATTCAAACCGCTATTTCTTTAGGTGTTGCCGTTATTTTTGTGCAAACCATTACTGTTCCCGCCAATAACTTGCTGTGGCAGTTTTTATTAAAAGAAGGCGCGTTATCGTGGACAGGCATGAAAGGCGCGGAAACCATCGATTTGTCGTTTTTAAGTTTGATGAGTTATATCTGTATGGTCGCCGCCTTAGTGCAAGTGATTGAAATGGCCTGTGATAAATACTTGCCATCGCTCTACAACGCACTGGGGATTTATTTGCCGTTGATTACCGTAAATTGCGCGGTGTTAGCGGGTGCATTATTTATGCAGCAACGAGACTATAACTTTGCCGAAAGTGTCGTTTATGGCGTGGGCTCGGGTGCAGGTTGGGCATTAGCGATTGTGTTAATTGCCGCCGTGCGTGAAAAAATGAAATACAGCGACGTACCCGCAGGCTTACAAGGCTTAGGCATTACCTTTATTTCCGCAGGACTGATGGCCTTAGGCTTTATGTCTTTCTCTGGCATCAAATTGTAAGGGGCGGTCAGTATGTCGCAAGAGTTTATTATTGTTTTAAGTATGGTGATGTTTACGGGCACCGTATTAGTGCTTGTCGCCTTTATTTTGGCTGCACGATCTAAATTAGTCACCGAAGGCACTGTTTTTATTGATATTAACAACGACCCTGAAAAGCGTATTGAAGTTGCCAGTGGCGGTAAACTATTACAAACCTTGTCAGATGAAAAACTGTTTTTGTCCTCAGCTTGTGGTGGCGGCGGAACTTGTGGCCAGTGTCGGGTAAAAGTCAAATCGGGTGGTGGCGACATTCTTCCTACCGAAGAGCCGCATTTTACCAAAGGTGAAATTCGTGATGGTTGGCGTTTAGGCTGTCAATTAGCCGTTAAACAAAATCTAGAAATTGAACTAGATGAAGAGTTTTTTGGCGTAAAGCGTTGGGAATGTGAAGTGCTGTCTAATGATAACGTCGCGACGTTTATTAAAGAGCTAACGCTAAAACTGCCCGAAGGTGAAGACGTGCATTTCCGCGCAGGCGGTTATATGCAGTTAGAAGCTCCCGCCTATGAAGCCAACTATCAGGACTTTGATATTCAAGATGAATATCGTGGTGATTGGGAAAAGTTTAAGTTATTTGATGTCAAAGCTAAAACCACCGAGCCAACGATTCGCGCCTATTCAATGGCTAATTACCCTGATGAAAAAGGTTTGTTGAAGTTTAATATTCGTATTGCTACACCGCCATTACGTCAATTACAGGAAATTCCCGCAGGTAAAATGTCGTCATGGGTGTTTAACCTAAAAAAAGGCGATAAAGTCACCGTGTTTGGCCCTTTTGGTGAGTTTTTTGCCCGTGATACGAAGGCAGAAATGGTGTTTATTGGTGGCGGTGCGGGTATGGCTCCGATGCGTTCGCACTTATTCGACCAATTAAAGCGTTTGCATTCTGACCGTAAAATTTCCTTTTGGTATGGCGCGCGCTCGTTGCGCGAAACTTTTTACAGCGAAGAATACGACCATTTAGCCGCTGAAAATCCCAACTTTGAATGGCATTTAGCATTATCTGAACCTCAGCCCGAAGATAATTGGACAGGTTATACTGGCTTTATTCATAACGTGTTGTTTGAAAACTACCTTAAAAATCATGCTGCTCCCGAAGATTGTGAGTTTTATATGTGTGGCCCACCGATGATGAATGCAGCGGTGGTTAATATGCTGTTAGAGTTGGGCGTGGATAAAGACAATATTATGTTGGATGATTTTGGGGGCTAATGAATGTTGATTAAAGGTTTAGTCCTAAGCTTATTATGCAGCCTGCTTTGTGCAGGCTGTTCTTTTTTTAACTCTAAAGAGCCCATCACCTTCTCGGGTCTTGCTTATTACAGTATGCCGTGGAGCATCAAAATAGATGCTTTGCCTAAAGATGTAACCGCGCCAGAACTTCAACAAGAATTACAACAAACGCTAGATGACGCCAATAAAGTGTTGTCCACATATCAACCCGATACTGAATTGATGCGTTTTAACGCCGCACTGATTGGCGTATGGCAAACCACCAGCCCAATGTTATTTGATGCGGTGACGACCGCCGTATTCGTCAGTCAAAAAACTGAAGGTGTGTATGATGTCACCGTTGCGCCATTAGTCAATTTATGGGGTTTTGGCGCACAAGCTGTACCGAATAAAATACCGTCTGCCGAAGCCATTCAAACAGCTAAAGCGAGAGTCGGTTGGCAACATATTGGAATAGATAACACTCAACAAAAACTACAACGACAAACGGACATTGAGCTAAATTTATCATCCCTTGGTGAAGGCGTTGGCGTAGATGCTTTAGAAAAAGTGTTAGCAAAACATGGTGTTAGTAGTTATATGATTTCGGTGGCAGGCACATTACGCACGCAAGGCCAAAAATTAGACGGTTCAGCATGGCGTGTTGCCATTGAAAAGCCCGATGGCAGCGGTTTACCTGAGCGTGTCTTAAACTTGGGTACAGAGGCAACCGCTATTTCTACTTCGGGCGCGTATCGTAATTATCATGAAATTGAGGGTGTGCGATATTCTCATACTATCGACCCAAGAACAGGCAAACCAATTACTCACAAAACCGTTTCCGTAACCGTGGTTTTACCTAAACAAGTCAGTCAATTAGCCGACGCATGGGCAACTGCACTTAACGCACTCGGCGCAGAAGAGGGTTATACTGTCGCCATAAGTAATAAAATTCCAGCCTATTATTTAGTCAAAACGGAACAGGGTTTTCGCGAAAAATATACCCCGATGTTTCAACCGTTTTTAGGGGAGAGCACAAAGTGACTTTATTTTTTGTCTCGTTAACTGCCATTGTCTTAATGATTTTATTCATGGCCATTGGCGTATTAATGGGTAAAGAACCTTTAAAAGGCACTTGCGGTGGGTTAAACCGTTTTACAGGTGATAAAGAATGCCCAGTCTGCGGTGGTGATACAACCAAATGTGAAACGAGTAAAGTAGAGCCGAGTAAACTAGGGCGTGATGTGATGAAAGAGGATTAAGTGTTGGCGTGGATTTATTTGTTGATTGCAGGCGCGCTCGAAATTCAGTGGGCGGTGACTATGAAATACACCGACGGTTTTACGAAGCTAACACCCTCGGTTATTTGTGTTTTGGGCATGGCGGCATCGGTGTATTTTTTAGCCTTAGCACAAAAAACCTTACCACTAGGCACAAGTTATGCCATTTGGACAGGTATTGGTGCGGTTGGTGCGGCGATTTGTGGCATCGTGTTATTTAATGAGCCGCGAGATATGGCGCGTATAGCCTGTATTGGTTTGATTGTCGCAGGGATTTTAGGCTTGAAAATGACGAGTGGCCATTAAATCCCTAAGACTTTCATCGCTAAAGTAGGCACATTGGTAATCAGACTATCTATGCCCATCTCGCGCAACGCTAACATCCGCTCAGGCGCATCCACTGTCCATGTCGATACTTGTAGTCCAAATTCATGCGCCCGATTGACTAAATCAGCCGTTAATAAACGATGATGAGGGGCAATCAATGTGCAGCCCAGCTCTTGGGCAAGAGCGACAATATCACCCTGAAAGTATTCTTCGACTAACAAACCACGAGGTATTTGCGGCTGTGTTTGTTGCATTAAGCGCAAATAATCAATATTAAATGAAGTCGTCACCGCACGAGAACCAAACGCTTGCCACAATGCAGGCAATTGCTGGGCAACGATTAAACAATCTTCGGGGCTTTCAGTTTTAACTTCTAATTGCAGATGGTCAAAGTCTTTCAGCAGCGTTAATACGTCTGCCAAGCTCGGCACGCCGTCGTTATTAGGCCATTGAGGAAAAGTTTTGTGACAGGCATCCAATGAAGCTAATTCTGCTTGCATTTTATCTTTGATGAAGCCAACACCATTGGTAGTACGTTCTAAGTTTTTATCATGAATTACAATTAATTGACCATCGGCAGAGACATGAATATCAAATTCAACCTGACGAATGCCTAAGTGTTGCAAGTAGCGAAAACCACTCAGTGTGTTTTCAGGAGCTTCGCCTTTAGCACCACGATGGCCAATGATATTCATCTATTTACTGCTTAACTTCAACGTTAATAGTGGCTTCGTTAGGTGCAACGGGGGTAGGCGTATTTTGTTGAATTTGAGGAACGGCTTTGTTTTCATTCAGCAAACGCACGCTTTGCACCACATGTTTATACTCAAAAATAACGGTATAGTCAGGATAAATCCAACGCGTAATCGGCGGTTTACCCACCGCAGCCACTTTTTTAACAGGCGCACCAAACGTTTTTTGTACTTTGGCCATGCTCATGCCTTGTGGTGGCAAGTCAGCCGCAGTGACAAAAGAAGTCACTAATAACAGAGTAGGTAGCAAAATCCAGTTTTTCATGTCGCGCCTCAGCGAATATGTTATATTTTCAGCCATATTAGAGAGTTACCGCCTTTTATTCAAGAAGCGTATAACTGATTCGTCTAGTTGACTGCATTGAAATGGTCAGCTAAATTTTTTCTCTCGTTTTTAGCGTTTAAAATCCATGCCTGTTACCCCGATCACCAAAGTCTCAAAGTCTTCTTATCATGGCCGTAAACCTGCCCGTCAAAGCAGTGAACAGCGTCGATTGGCTATTTTACAAGCCGCATTGCGAGTCATGGTGCGTGATGGTGTACGAGGCGTGCGCCATCGTGCAGTGGCTTTAGAAGCGGATGTGCCGTTGTCAGCAACCACTTATTATTTTAAGGATATTCACGATTTATTAGCCGATGCGTTAACGCTATACGCTAAAGAAGTGATGGAAAATATTGTCAATCCGTTTTGGGTGCGTATTCGTGAATGGCTATTGGTTAATTTTCCTTTGTATTCGGGGTTGGATTTAGCTAAGAATTTACCGCAAATTGTTGAGCATATTGTTGATGTCGCCATTGACGATGTTGTTGACCGTTTACGTAATCATCGTGACAAACTGATGACCGAACAAGCGTTTTGGTATGCCGTGTTGCAAGATGAGCGTTTACACAGTTTGGCGATTGATTATCGTCAAAGTTTACATCGTGATGTCACGCAAATGTTAGAGCTGATTGGGGTAGAAAGCCCACCCGATGCCGCACGATTAATTCTAATGACCATTCGCCAATTAGAAGTTGAGGCGTTATTGAAGCCTAATGGCAGTTATGACCGTGCTGAGATGAAGCAGTTATTAATGTATCAAGTACGTGCTATTTGTCGGTTTTAACAGGAAGTTTCGCTATGAATGTTCAAACGGTCATACCGTTGAGTGTGGAGCAACAAGAGGTTTTAGCACGGGTGCAATTACATGACTCTTGGAAAGCCGTGTTAGCGCCTGTTTTTTTAAAGCCTTATATGGCCAAGTTACGTCAGTTTTTAGCGGATGAAAAAAAACAAGGTAAAACGATTTATCCGCCAGCACCTGATTATTTTAATGCCCTTAACACCACGCCATTACCACAAGTCAAAGTGGTGATTTTAGGGCAAGACCCGTATCACGGGGTTGGCCAAGCGCACGGTTTATGTTTTTCGGTACGTCGTGGCATTGCTGTGCCGCCGTCATTACATAATATTTATCGGGAATTGAGTACTGATGTTGGTGCAACCCCTGTGCGTCATGGCGATTTAAGTACATGGGCGGAACAAGGCGTTTTACTACTTAACAGTGTGTTGACGGTCGAAGCAGGCCAAGCAGCCTCGCATCAGGGGCGAGGTTGGGAATTATTCACCGATGAAGTGATTAAAGTATTAAATGATGAGTGTGAGCATTTGGTTTTTTTACTGTGGGGCAGTTATGCACAAAAAAAAGGCCAACACATTGATACGGAAAAACATTTAGTGTTAAAAGCCGTGCATCCTTCACCGATGGCAGCGAATCGTGGCGGTTTTTTTGGTTGTAAACACTTCTCTCAAACGAATGCTTATTTGCAACAACATGGTCTTGAACCGATTAATTGGGTGTTACCCGCATGAATGATGTTGTCCTATTTCAAGAGTTAATTTGTGCCAATGGTAAGTGTATTGGTGTGGCACAACTGAACAGTGAAAGAACGCTGAACTCCTTAAGTTTGCCGATGATTCGTTTGTTGTATCCGCAACTGCAACAATGGGCGCAAGATGACAATATTGTTGCCGTGTTTTTGCACGGTGCGGGTGAAAAAGCTTTTTGTGCAGGTGGCGATGTTAAACAAATTTGTTTGGCGGTTCGAGCCAGTGGTATTGACGACACAACGGCGGAAGAGTTGTTTGGTGCAGAATATCGTTTAGATTATTTTATCCATTGTTTTCCTAAACCGATGGTTGTTTGGGCAACAGGTATCGTCATGGGTGGCGGTATTGGTTTGTTATGCGGCGCGTCTCACCGTGTTGTTACTGAAACGTCGCGTTTAGCAATGCCTGAGATTAGTATTGGTTTATATCCCGATGTTGGTGGTTCGTGGTTTTTGGGACGATTAGGTAAGGTTGGATTATTTCTCGGCATGACAGCCGCTAATATCAATGCACAAGATGCTTTAACGATTAACTTGGCAAATTTTTCGGCAGATTCAACTCAACGCCAAAGCGTGATTGACGCGTTAACAACAATAGACTGGTCAAATGATACGACTGAACATCATCAACAAATTACGCAATTATTAGCTCAATATCATCATTCGGCGTTAGCAGCTTCACAATTGCTGGCGCATCAACAAGAAATAGAACAACGCTGCACCGCAACAAGTTTTACTGATTTATATCAACAACTCACTTTGCCAAGTGAGCACGCGTGGCTCAATAAAGCCGCCAACACCTTAAAAGCAGGCTCTCCCACTAGCGCGGCTCTTATTTATCGCCAATGGCAAAACGGTCAACAATTAAGTTTGGCCGATTGTTTTAGGCAAGAGCTAATATTGTCGGTGCAATGTGCGCGTCATCATGATTTTATTGAAGGTGTACGGGCGTTATTAGTGGATAAAGACCAACAACCACGTTGGCAGCCAGCAACGGTTGGCGAACTCACCGACGCTTGGTTGGATGAGCATTATCAACCGTTATGGCCTGTACATCCCTTAGCTGATTTATAGGGTTAAATAACCATGTCATTTTATGCCGATCATGTATTTCCTGTGGTGTTGGATATTGCCACCCGTCCATTAATGCCACAACGAAAAGAAATTATTGCCTCAGCAAAAGGCCGCGTCTTAGAGATAGGCATTGGAACGGGGTCTAATTTGCCGTTTTATAGCGAGCAAGCGACTGAAATTGTGGGTATAGAGCCAGACCCCGCAATGCTGAGCAAAGCGCAACAAGCCGCTGCTAAAATCCGTATTGCAGCGACCGTCAAATTAGCCATTGATGACGCTCAAAACCTACAGTTTCCAGATGAAAGTTTTGATACGGTGATTATGTGTTTAGTGCTGTGTACCATTCCTGACCCACTGAAAGCACTACAAGAAGCCTATCGTGTCTTAAAACCCAATGGCCAGTTAATATTTTTAGAACATGTGCGCGCACCCAATAACAATATTGCACGCCTGCAAAATTGGGCAACACCTGCTTGGAAACACTTAGGCTGTGGTTGTCATTTGAATCGTGATACCGAACAGACATTAATCGCCGCTGGTTTTAACTTTTTGCAGATAACCCGTTATCAACATCCCAAAATGATGAAGTTGGGCGCGAGTATGATTCAAGGTGTGGCGGTTAAGCGATAAGTACTTTTTATAGCCATAAATTATCACGAGAATAAAGAGTATGAATTTAGAAAAAGTCGTTTTTGCCTTTTTTATTGTCCTTGCGGCAACGCTGAATTTTGGTTTTTTTATTGGTGATATTGACCGTCCCGAATTGCATCATGTCGGTGAGTTTGCAGCGGCATTAGTGGTGAATTTGATTGCTACTTCGCTTAAATTTGGCGACCGTTCACACATGGGGGCAACTCAGCTGGCCACTAGCTTAGTCGCTGTCCTACAGTTGGTAGCAGCATCTATTGTTTGGGGCTATCAAACGCAAGTGATTGGTGAAATGACCCCCAGTGCGATGGCGAGCATTGTTTCGTTATCAGGTGGTGCGATGCTGGCTAATTTGGTGTCGTTGATTTTATTGATTGCTGAAACCGTGATGTTTCGTCGCTAATGAATGCTGCTCTTTTTATTGCCTTGCGCCGTTTGCGCTTGCCGATTATTGCCCTGATATTAAGTTATGCCATTAGTGTGACAGGCTTAGTGTTGATTCCTGGTATGGATAATGAAGGTAAAACGGTAGAAATCAGCTGGTTTCATGCCTTTTACTTTATGAGTTATACCGCCACGACCATTGGTTTTGGCGAGATACCTTATGCCTTTACCAATGCCCAAAGAATGTGGGTAACCTTTTGTATTTATTTGTCGGTGACAGTGTGGGCGTGGCAATTGGCAGCGATTATTGCCTTAGCACAAGACCGTGCTTTTTTAGCGGCGATGAAGCGTGGCAACTTTAGCCGTCAAGTTAAACGTATTCGCGAACCTTTTTGGCTGTTGTGCGGTTATGGTCAAACGGGAGCGTTATTGTGCGACCGCTTGGGACACATGGGGCAACGTGTTGTTGTCTTGGAAAAGCGCGAGCAGGAAATTTTTGAATTAGAACTACATGACCACGGTTTAAGTATTCCTGCGTTACTAGCCGATGCCCGTGATGCCGAAGTATTGATGATGGCAGGGCTTTCTCATACGCAATTAGCAGGGGTATTGGCTTTAACCTCTGATGATGCCACTAATCTAGGTATTGCTGCTGCGGCACGTGTGCTTAACCCGTATGTGCCTGTCTATTGTCGCTCCGAAACGCCGAGTGTCGCCGAAAGTGCCTTAGCGTTTGGCACAGATATGCTCATCAACCCATTTAAAGTGTTTACTGACGAACTGCGTTTATTGTTAATTAACCCCGAAGCACATACCTTATTTACGCACTTAACACCTACGCATGGGACAGGCCGCTTGAGTGAGCGTTTGTGTCCAGAAGGGCAGTGGATTATCTGTGGCTATGGCCGTTTTGGCCGATTAGTGGTTGATGTGCTGACGGAGGCAGGACTGCCTTGTACACCGATCGACCCGACCTTACTGAATATCTCCGCTAAAGCCATTGATGGTGTTTGGCAGGACGAGCTCGACGAATTAAAAAATGCCCATTTGCCGTATGCCGCAGGTATTGTGGTGGCCACAGGTGATGATACGCGTAACTTAGCGTTAGTGGCTTTAGCGCGACAAGTGAACCCTGATATTTATGTGATTTTGCGGCAAAACGATGACCATAGTGCGATGTTATTTCAAGCTTTGCAGCCCGATATGTTAATGGTGCCGAGTGTGATGGTCGCGCAGCAATGTTTAGCCGCCATGACCTCACCGATGCTGACTCGAATGCATGAGCATTTATTGTCTATGCCTGCTGAAAGTGTCCATCGTTTATTAGCTAATCTCCCGCATCAAGATACGCACGTTTGGGAGGTCTTCTTAAATTTTGATGAAGCCCCCGCGATGTTTGCGCTATTTTGTCAGCAGCAACACATTAAATTAAGCGATTTACTGCGTGATAGTCGTGAACGTGATCGACGGATGGAATCTTATGTCGTGGCCTTGTTGCGCGGCGGAAAATTTATTGCTGCACCTGATGAAGATTCGTTAGTACTGTTGCCGAATGATAGATTGTTGATGGCAGGTGCAGCGAGTAGCCAATATCGTTTAGCATTAACCCTACGCGATGAGCGAGTTTTAACGTATGTTTTAGACGGTATTGATCGACCTGATGGCTGGATTTGGCGGTGGATTGCCGCGCGTAAAGAGCGCAAGAATTCAAAGTCCCCCTCTTTGCCAAAGAGGGGTTAGGGGAAATTACTCTTTAACTTCCACCACATAAGGCAAGTCTAACAACGTCAAGGCTTGCTGAGACTCGGCTAAATGTAAACCGTCTAAGTGGTCACGCCGCGCAATCGCCAACATTTCAACGGTATTGTCGTCACGTTTGGCCGCTAATACGACATGGCCTTGCGTATGCTCAGTATCATCGACAATAGCGGCATTAAGTGCAGGTGATTCTGTGCTAGTGGCTTGAAAACGATGCACAAATTGTTTAAGTTTGCCGCGAAAATATAAACGGGCAATCACTTCCTGACCCGTATAACACCCTTTGTTATAACTCACGCCATTCAAGTTTTGAAAGTTCAATTCTTGCGGCTGAAAGAGTTCACTGGTGTTAGCCAAAACCTGTGCTTCACCCGCCGCAATCTGTGCCAGTCGCCAAGTATTCACATCACCGATGCTCGTGTGTTGACTAAATTGTGGCCATAACGCCGTTAATGTGGCGGGTTGCGTCAACACCAAAAAGCGTTTTTCGCCATGCAAGCGAATGACTGAGGCTTGTTCGTTGCTCATCACTTCATCAATAGCAGTAGGGCAGTGACCTAATATCTGAGTTATTAACGTTGGCGCACCTTCACCCATCACACCAAAAACGGCTAAGTCTGGCGTAGATAATTGGGCTTTGGAAAAAACGATATATTTTTGCAATAAGGTTTTGGCGGTCGTGACTAAAGGAGCATCCATGACCAAATGAAAGATGTTTTCTTGCCAGTTTACTGCTCGAAAACTCACGATTGCCCGACCTTTAAGATTGCATAAACAGCCTAAACGAGAGCTTGTTTCACTGACTTGGGCAAAGTCGCTACTACTTTGACCCTGCAAAAACTTAAGGGCGTCTACACCTTGTACCGTCAATACGCCTTCATTGATTAAAGGAATAGCCGTCGTGTTAGTAGATGTGGTGGTGACCGCTGTGGATAAACTTTCCCAGACAGAAGACATAATCAGAGTCTCAATTAAATAACATAAACAATAGTAAAAAGAATGGAGCTATTTGCTGAAAAAACAAGGCTTGATGATAGGATACTGTAACCCTAATCTTAGTGTAAAAAAATATGCGTGAATTAACCAATGCCGAACGAGCGATGTTTTGGCGAGCAAGACGTGGTTTAAAAGAGTTGGATGTATTTTTTGAACCGTTTATGCGTGACCACTATTTGTTGCTTCCTGATAATGAGCAAGCAATGGTGGCGAAATTAATCGCTTGCGAAGACCCTGATTTATTAACGTGGTTTATGGGTTACGAACAACCTGAAGATGCGGATCTTGTTCATATTATCAAGGTGATTCATGAGCGTTTGGGCAGTCAATACCCCGATTAAGTCGTCTAAAACACAACAACTCATCGTTGTGTGGTTACACGTGACCGCTGCTGTAGCTATTTTGGTGGCTTATATACCCATACTTGCAAGAGTCATGGTTATGTTATTGCTGGTGTTGATGCTATGGCTGAGTTGGCGACAGCTAACATTACAATTAGCCAGTAGCATTGTTGCCCTGAGTATTGACGATGAACAGTGGACGATTACGCTCAAGAGCGGTCAGCGTTTACGGGTACAACTGCAAACATGGGCGGTGTGGCGTTATTTAATGGTTTTAGATGTTCAGGCAAAAGACGTGAAGAGCAATTATCGTGTGATTCTTTGGCTTGACAGTCTTAAACAAGCGGATTATCGGCGTTTGCAAGTGCGGTTGAGGTTGGCGGGCAAACAACAGAAGTTACGGCTATTGGATGATACGATGTAGGGGCGGTTTTAACCGCCTTCTGATGGCTGAAAAAGCTGAGTTAGGCGAATAAATTCGCCCCTACATCACAATTAACGCTAAACCACCTTCGGTTGTTCGACTGAAAAGTCTGGTGGCACTAGAATCGTGTCAACCAATTCCGTACTCATTTCAGGATAGTCTAAGGTGTAATGAAGACCCCTGGACTCTTTACGCGCCAACGCCGAACGAATAATTAACTCACCAACCAGTACCAAATTGCGCATTTCCACCAAGTTACTGGATACTTTGTAATTGCTGTAATATTCCTGAATTTCTGCCTGTAATAGTTCGACTCGTCGTAATGCTCGCTGTAGGCGTTTATTGGTACGAACAATGCCAACGTAATCCCAAAGAAAACGTCGTAATTCGTCCCAGTTATGCAAAATCACCACATCTTCATCAGGGTCGCGTACTTGTGATTCATCCCAAGTCGGACAAGTCGGTAATTCGGGAACAAGTGCTAATTGGGCTTGCATATTTTTAGCCGCAGACATGGCAAAGACAAAACACTCTAGTAGTGAGTTGCTCGCCATACGGTTTGCACCGTGTAAGCCTGTAAATGAAGTTTCGCCAATCGCGTACAAGTTCTCAACATCGGTTTGACCATGTAAATCGACTTTTACGCCACCGCAGGTATAGTGTGCCGCAGGTACAACAGGGATTAAATCGGTGGTAATATCAATACCAAACTCTTTTAAGCGTTCGTATAACGTAGGGAAGTGACTAATGACAAAATCAGCCGGTTGATGGGTAATATCTAAATAGACACAACGAATGCCTAAACGCTTCATTTCATAATCAATCGCACGAGCAACAATGTCGCGTGGTGCAAGTTCGGCACGCTCATCAAAACGTGGCATAAAACGTTCACCATCAGGCAAACGTAAATAGGCACCTTCACCACGCATGGCCTCGGTAATTAAAAATGAACGCGCTTCGGGATGATACAAACACGTCGGATGAAATTGATTAAACTCTAAATTACCCACTCGACAACCTGCACGCCATGCCATCGCAATGCCATCCCCCGTTGCAATGTCAGGATTACTCGTATAGAGATAGGCTTTACTGGCACCACCACAAGCCAACGCAATAAATTTGGCGCGGAATAGTTCAACTTTGCCTGTCTCTTTGTTAAGAACATAAGCACCGACAACACGATTAGTGCCTGACTGACCTAATTTGTGCGTGGTAATGACATCAATCGCGACACGATTTTCTAATAATTCAACATGCGGACACTCTTTGACTCGGCTGACTAAAGTCGTTGAAATGGCATAGCCTGTCGCATCGGCAGCATGAATGATACGACGATGTGAATGGCCGCCTTCACGGGTCAAATGTAAGTGCTCACTTTCATCTAAGGTGAAACGCACCCCTTGATCTACGAGCCATTGAATAGACTTTGCGCCATTCTCTACTGTAAAAGCGACAGCATCTTGATGGCATAAACCTGCACCTGCAATCAAGGTGTCTTGAATATGGCTATCGGTGGTATCGGTTTCATCCAGTACAGCAGCAACGCCTCCTTGAGCATAATAGGTGCTGGCTTCGGTGAGTTCGGCTTTTGATAAGACCGCTACTTTTAACGATTCAGGCAAGGTCAACGCCAGCGTTAAACCCGCCGCGCCGCTACCCACAATCAGTACATCATAGTCAAAATTATTCATGATTACGTAATCAAACCGTCATTTGTATGGATGGAGTATAAGATATAGGACGCTCGTACAGTAGTATAAAGCACTCTACAATCACGGTATGCAAGTCAAATCGCGAAGGTTTTATGTTAGAAGAACGCGGAATTGTGGTGGCGGTGGCTGAAAATGGCCAAGTGTCGGTTGTCACGCAACGGCAAAGTGCTTGTGGCAGTTGTCAAAGTGAAAAGTCATGTGGCACAAATTTGTTGGCTGATTCATCTAAGCAACAACAAACCATTGTTGTGAATGCGAATGGTCATCATTTGGCCATTAATGATGTTGTTTTATTGGTCGTTGCTGAGTCTATTATTTGGCAGGGCATGTTGCTGCTCTATGTTTGGCCATTAATGGCTTTAATTACGGGTGCGGTCTTGGGGCAGGTTATTGCGGGAGAGTTAGGTGCAATGATGGGGGCATTCGGTGGCCTTTTTTTCAGTTTGTTGTCTGTTCGTTGGCGAACACAACGAGAACATGACAATTATTTACCGATTGTTATCAAAAAGTTAATTTGACCGCTTGTTGATTACAAAACCCTCATAGCCTCTATGGGCAATTCATTCTAATTTTTCACCTGTGTTAAAGAGGATGCAGAGAAGTTACTTTACATCCTTTTAAAAGACTTTATTTTTCGTGACTGACTTATGTTGGAGTTAAAAGAATGATGACAAAATATCCTCAAGTAGCACGCCGTTGGTTAGTAGGGGCTGTGTGTGTGATGGGGTCGCAAATGGCATGGGCGGCAACGGCTGTCGTCGATTTTTCTGAGTTAGTCGAGCAAAATGCCAAAGCCGTCGTCAATATCAGTGCATCCACCAAAGCCAAAAAAGGCCAAATGCAGCAACAGCAACAAATTCCTGAAGCGTTTAAGCGTTTTTTTGGTGATGATTTTGGTTTTGCACCACAACAACGTGAACGTCAGTCTTTTGGTTCGGGATTTATTATTTCCAAAGATGGTTATGTTTTAACCAATAATCATGTGGTTAATCATGCCGATAAAGTGATCGTTAAACTCAATGACCGCCGCGAATTAGAAGCGGAAGTCATTGGCACAGATGAGCGTACCGATGTAGCGTTATTAAAAATCAAAGCGAATGATTTACCCGTTGTCCATATTGGTAATCCTGATGTTCTCAAAGTCGGTCAGCCCGTATTGGCGATTGGCTCACCTTTCGGGTTTGATTATTCGGCAACGGCAGGTATTGTCAGTGCCAAGTCACGCGCTTTACCTAATGAGTCTTATGTGCCGTTTATTCAAACCGATGTTGCCATTAACCCCGGTAATTCAGGTGGGCCACTCTTTAATGCGAATGGTGACGTGATTGGTATTAACTCGCAAATTTATAGCCGTTCGGGTGGTTATATGGGCTTGGCGTTTGCGATACCGATAGATGTGGCGATGGATGTCGTTGAGCAATTGAAAGACAAAGGTAAAGTCTCTCGTGGTTATTTAGGCGTAGTGATTCAAGATATTGACCGCGATTTAGCAGAGGCTTATGGCTTGGCGAAACCTGCGGGCGCATTAGTGGCAAAAGTGATACCCGATACACCCGCCGATAAAGCAGGTATTAAAGAAGGCGACGTGATTACCGCGTTTAATGGTCAAGCGATTGATTTATCGTCTGAGTTACCACAGTTGATTGGCCGAGCCAAAGTGGGTAAAAAATATCCACTATCGTTATTGCGTGATGGTAAAAAAGTCGAACTGCCATTTGAAGTTGCAACATTGCCAGATGATGATGCCGATGAAAATCCAGAAAAAGCCAGTGAACCTGACTTAAACAGCTTAGGTATTGGCTTACGTAATTTAACGGATGTCGAAAAAGCACAATTAAAATTAGACGTAGGTGTTTTGGTACAGCGTTTAGCCGATGATGGTGCGGCGGCTGATGCAGGTTTACGTCCTAATGATGTGATTGTCCGTTTAAACAATGAGTCGATTAAAGACACGCAAGAGTTTTTGAAAGTAGCCAAAAAGTTGCCAGCCAACAAGGCCGTACCCATTGTGATTAATCGTGGTGGTCGCCCGATGATTCTTGCTTTACGTTTAGAGTCCACAGATAAAGCGGAGAAAAAAGGCAAAAAATAGCGTTGTCTATATTAAGGGCGATTCATCAATCGCCCTTAATGACTTTAATCGTCAAACTTAAGTCTTTTTTTGCTACAATGCCGCAACTTTTTTCTTTGGCCTGTTGGTACATTCTGTGACTGATATTAAGCATATTCGTAATTTCTCCATTATCGCCCACATTGACCACGGCAAATCAACATTAGCCGACCGTTTTATTCAAATTTGTGGTGGTTTACAAGACCGTGAAATGCAAGCACAAGTGCTTGATTCTATGGATTTAGAGCGTGAGCGTGGTATTACTATCAAAGCGCATTCGGTGACGCTGTACCATACCGCTAAAGATGGTATTCGTTATCAGCTTAACTTTATTGATACGCCTGGTCATGTTGACTTTTCTTATGAAGTCAGTCGCTCGTTAGCTGCTTGCGAAGGTGCGTTATTGGTTGTTGATGCCGCACAAGGCGTGGAAGCGCAATCCGTTGCTAACTGCTATACGGCACTTGAACAAGGGTTAGAAGTATTACCCGTTCTTAATAAAATCGACTTACCGCAAGTTGAACCTGAGCGCGTTATCGAAGAAATTGAAGAGATTATTGGCATTGAAGCCACTGAAGCCTGTCGTGTCAGTGCTAAAACGGGTTTAGGTGTGCCTGAATTATTAGAAGAGTTAATTCTAAAAATTCCAGCCCCAACAGGTGACAGAACTGCACCGTTACAAGCGTTAATTATTGACTCATGGTTTGATAATTATTTAGGCGTGGTGTCGTTAGTACGTGTCCGTCATGGTCGTATCCAAAAAGGCGACCGTATGTTGGTGAAAAGCACAGGCTTGTCCCATTATGTCTCTAGTGTCGGCGTGTTTAATCCTAAACATTCAGAAACCGACGGCTTAGAAGCGGGCGAAGTGGGTTTTGTTATTGCAGGGATTAAAGATATTTTTGGTGCGCCTGTTGGCGATACGGTGACTCATATCAGCACCCCAAATGTTGATATTTTACCCGGTTTCAAAAAGTCTAAGCCCCAAGTGTATGCAGGTTTATTTCCTGTTGACTCTAGTGAGTTTGAACCGTTCCGCGAAGCATTACAAAAACTCAAACTCAATGATTCCTCATTGTTTTTTGAACCTGAATCTTCCGATGCATTGGGCTTTGGTTTCCGTTGTGGTTTCTTAGGTATGTTGCACATGGAAATTGTGCAAGAGCGTTTAGAGCGTGAATATAATCTAGATTTAATCACCTCCGCGCCGACTGTCGTTTATGAAGCGAAAAAGAAAAACGGTGACATCGTTTACGTTGATAATCCATCAAAATTGCCCGAAGGCTCGTCTATTGAAGAGCTGCGTGAACCGATTGCTGAAGTCCACATGCTTGTGCCACAAGAATATGTTGGCAATGTTATTACCTTAGCAACTGAACGTCGTGGTGTGCAAAAAGACCTCAAGTTTCTAGGTAAACAAGTGTCTATTAGCTATGACATTCCTATGGCTGAAGTGGTATTAGACTTCTTTGATAAACTAAAATCGACTTCGCGTGGTTTTGCCTCGTTGGAATACAGTTTTAACCGTTTTGAAGTGGCCCGTTTAGTGAAAGTAGATGTGCTGATTAATGGCGATAAAGTCGATGCCTTGGCAATGATTTGTCATGCTGATGATGCCCGTCATCGCGGTTTATCCTTAGTTGATAAAATGAAAGATCTAATTCCTCGTCAAATGTTTGATGTGGCGATTCAAGCCGCTATTGGTAGCCAAGTTATTGCGCGTTCCACCGTTAAAGCGATGCGTAAAAACGTGATTGCCAAATGTTATGGTGGCGACGTATCACGGAAGAAAAAGCTGCTCGAAAAGCAAAAAGAAGGCAAAAAACGCATGAAACAAGTGGGTAATGTCGAAATTCCACAAGAAGCATTCTTGGCGGTATTAAAGGTGGATAGATAATGGATTTTGATTTTGCACTGATTCTGACAGTCGTCACCTTAGTTGCTGGTTTGATTTGTTTAGCCGATAAGCTGTTTTTTAAACAGCATAAAAGCCTAGCACAACAAGCAACGCATGAAGGTACTTATAAAGAAAATATTATCATTGAATATGCCTATTCTTTCTTTCCTGTGCTGGCAGTTGTTTGGGTGTTGCGGTCGTTTTTGTTTGAGCCATTTACGATTCCATCTGGCTCAATGTTGCCGACACTAGAAGTTGGGGATTATATTCTCGTTAATAAATTCACCTATGGACTGCGTTTACCCGTTATTGGTACAGAAATTATGCCAATGGGCAAACCAGAACGTGGTGATGTCATGGTATTTAAGTTTCCTCCCAAACCTAGCATGAACTTTATTAAACGAGTCGTTGGCTTACCTGGTGATAAAATTCACTACGAAAATGATAGTTTGTATATCAATGATGTACTGGTAGAACGTAAATTAGTTCGCCAAGAACCAGAAATTGAACCTTGGGAACAATTTTATGAAGAAAAATTAGGCTCACGTCTTCATATTTCTCGCCAAGAAGTGGGGCGTTATCCTGCGGGCAAACAATGGACATTTACTGTTCCTGCGGGTCAATACTTCATGATGGGCGATAATCGTGATAACAGTAACGACAGTCGTTTTTGGGGTGCAGTGTCTGAGAAAAATATTGTGGGTAAAGCATTTTATGTCTGGACTCACAAAGAGCCAGGACTCAAAATGCCAACATTGAGTCGTAACGGCTCTATTCAATAACAACGAGAAGGGGCGATTATGCGTGCATCACAACGGGGTATGTCTTACTGGTCAATATTATCTATCGTGAGTTTAGTGGCATTAATTATCAAAGTAGTGGCGACAATAGGGCCTGTCTATTTGGACTATTATACGATTGATAAAATGATACAGGCTAAATTTAGAGACCCTCAAATCGATAAGTTCGAAATAGTCTCTTTTACTGCAGAGCTTAATGCGCAAATGATCCGTAATAATATACGTGATCGTAAGCTTGAAGATTTGATGGTAATTCGACGTGATGGTAATAAACTGTTAATTGACCTTGATTATGAAGAGCGGAAAAATTTAATGGCCAATTTAGATATGGTTGCACATTTTAAAAAGTCATATTCTTCCGAGAGACCAGAAGGCTTTACCGAGTAATGTTGTCAAACGCACGATTAATGAAGTCACTAGACTACACATTTCAAGACGAAAAACTGTTAAAGCTGGCATTAACTCATCGTAGTGTTAGTGGTAATCATAATAATGAACGCCTAGAGTTTCTAGGCGATTCTATTCTCGGTATGATTATTGCCAATTATTTATATCATCACTTTCCTCACGAAAAAGAAGGGCGATTGACCCGTTTACGTGCCAGCTTGGTCAATCAAGAAAGCTTGGCAGAAATCGGCCGGTCGTTAAAGCTAGGCGACTATTTAAGCTTAGGTGCAGGTGAGTTAAAGAGTGGAGGCTTTCGTCGAGACTCTATTTTAGCGGATACGGTAGAAGCGTTATTGGGGGCTATTTATTTAGACTCATCAAATGTCGATACCTGTAGGCAAGCACTGTTGAAATGGTATGGTACACGCTTAGAAGCCATTACAAGCGAACCAACCCTAAAAGACCCTAAAAGTCGTTTGCAAGAGTATTTGCAGTCGCGCCATCTTGCGTTACCTATTTATAGCGTGACAGCGGTATTTGGTGAAGACCATAACCAAACTTTTCACGTTCAGTGTCAGGTTGAAAACGTAGCTCCTGTGCAGGGGAGTGGTAATAGTCGTCGTTATGCTGAACAAGCGGCGGCCACTGCCTTATTAACAGAGTTGGGTATTGAGTAAAACATGACAGAGCAATTGATTGAGAATTTTTTTGGTGGTGGCACACAAGCCGTTGATGTGAGTAATTATCGCTGTGGTTTTGTCGCTATTGTTGGTCGGCCAAATGTCGGCAAATCAACGCTGCTGAATCATTTATTAGGCCAAAAGTTATCGATTACTTCCCGTAAGCCACAAACGACACGCCATAAAATCTTAGGCATTGTTACGCAAGATAAAGTCCAAGCGATTTATGTTGACACACCGGGAATGCACAAACGCGAGCCACGGGCGATCAACCGCTACATGAACAAAGCGGCACAAAGCGCGTTAAAAGATGTGGATTTAATCTTGTTTGTTGTTGATGCCATGAAGTGGACACCCGATGATGATTTGGTGTTGGAAAAATTAGAGCACACCGATACACCCGTATTATTAGTCTTGAATAAAGTCGATACCATTGATGATAAAACGGTGTTATTACCCTACCTCGAAGAACTAAACAAAAAGCGGCATTTTTCGGAAGTCATCCCCTTGTCGGCATTGCGTGGCCATAACTTGCCACAACTGCATGAAGTGGTCAGCCGTTATTTACCTTTTGCGCCACCCCTGTATGGTGAAGATCAAATCACCGATCGCTCACAACGTTTTTTAGCGGCGGAAGTGATTCGTGAAAAAATTATGCGCCAATTGGGTGATGAAATCCCTTACGATTTAACCGTGCAAATTGAAAGCTTCAAATTAGACGGTCGGATGTATCGGATTGATGCCACGATTCTCGTCGAGCGGGATGGTCAAAAAGCGATTGTCATTGGTGAAGGTGGTCAAAAACTCAAGACCATTGGCCAAGCAGCGCGTGTTGACATGGAAAAAATGTTTGACAGTAAAGTCATGTTAACGGTCTGGGTAAAAGTAAAAGGCGGCTGGTCAGATGATGAACGTGCGTTAAAAAGTTTAGGCTATGGCGATATATGACACAACTGGCCGAGCTATGTCATGCCTTTGTTCTGCATAGTCGGCCTTATCGTGAAAAAAGTCGTTTAGTCGATGTTTGGACACTGGAGCATGGCCGAATGAGTGCGGTCATGCGTCAACACGTACCGCCGCTATTTCAACCGTGTTTAGTCGCATGGCGTGGTAAAACGCCTCTCAAAACAATTTCTCACTGCGAAAGTGTTGGCATGCCGTTGGTGTTAGAGGGTGATGCGTTATTTGCGGGTTTTTATCTCAATGAATTGTTAGTTCGGTTGTTGGTGACAGAAGAGCCACAGCTTGAGTTGTTTGCCTTATATACCGCAAGTTTACCCTGTTGTAATCAGCGAACTTTGCTTGAGCCGACCTTACGGCAGTTTGAACGTGGCTTATTGGCGACATTAGGTTATGCGGTGAATTTTTATCAGGATGCAGTAGGACAAGCGATATTGCCCGAACGGTATTATCACTATGATCCCGAGCAGGGCTTTATTGTTACGCCCAGTCAGTTAGCGGAAACATGGCAAGGCAGCATTTTGTTGGCCATTGCGAAAGAAGATTTTAATCAGCAAGCGACTAGACAAGCCGCAAAATTAATTTTACGCCGAGCATTGGCGCAACAGCTCGGTAGCAAACCCCTGAAAAGTCGTGAATTATGGCAGAGGACACCATGAGCAATATTTTACTCGGTATCAATATCGATCACGTTGCAACATTACGACAAGCTCGCGGCACACGTTACCCAGAGCCTCTACATGCGGCGTTATTAGCGGAAGAAGCAGGGGCGGATGGCATTACCTTGCATTTGCGTGAAGACCGTCGCCATATTCAAGAGCGTGATGTTCGGATGTTGAATGGTTTATTGCAAACGCGAATGAATCTAGAAATTGCCGTTACTGAAGACATGTTGCGTTTTGCCGAAGAAATTAGACCCGCTCATGTCTGTTTAGTGCCTGAACGTCGTGAAGAGTTAACGACAGAAGGCGGTTTGGACGTAGCAGGGCAGATGGATAAAATTACCGCCGCTTGCCAGCGTTTAACCAAGCTCGGTATTGATGTGTCGTTATTTATTGATCCTGATGCTCGCCAAATAGATGCCGCTATTGCCTGTGGTGCGCCAACGATTGAGTTACATACAGGCGCGTATGCCGATGCTCATCATCCTCAAGCACAGCTTATTGAATTAAAACGTATTATTGATGCAACGGCTTATGCCACGCCTAAATTAATCGTCAATGCAGGACATGGCTTGCACTATCATAATGTGCAGTCTGTTGCCGCTATTAAAAACATCAATGAGCTAAATATTGGCCATGCCATTGTCGCTCATGCCTTGTTTGTGGGTTTTAAATCGGCAGTACAAGAAATGAAAGCTTTAATGATACAAGCCCGCCTGTAGAGGCGAATTTATTTGTCTAAATGAATGTGATTGGCGCACGTATATCGCGCCAATCACAAAACCACCTACTGCTCTAATTCAATACTGCCCGATACCATCACATTTAAACGACTTTGTCCGCCTGCATAATCAGCAGCTGGAGCAGCGTCCGCCATTTCCATTTTGACGGCACGCGCCATGTACATGGGCTGCGGTGGCGAATTGTTCGTTGTGCCTAAATTCATTTGCACTAATTTATAACCTTTGGCATTCCATGCTGTTTTGATTTTATCGGCTCGTTGGCGAAAAGCGGCAACGGCTTCGCTAATTAATTGGTTTTCTAGTTCGCGTCGTGTTTCAGGGGCAACCGTAAAGTTTAGATTGTTGAGTTGTAGTTTGGCTTGCAGTTGGCTGATTAATTCGCCTGCGGCTTTAAAGTCTTTACTGGAGACTTGTACTTCAGCGCGACCACGCCAGCCGTCTAATTTGTTTTTATCGTTATAAATCGGATACGTCTGTTGATTGCCACTGGTTAATTTCACCGTTGAATAGCTTGAGCCTAACTTTAAGGATTCATTGGTAATCGTTGTTAATTCTTTGGCTAATAATGCGGGGTTTTTATTGTTAAGCTCAACGCTAAGCGTTGCGGAGAGTAAATCATTGGCTATTTCTTTTTCAACATCGGTTTGAAAATCAATACGTTGGTAGATAGGTGCAGTATCTGCATAAATAGGTGTCGTCACGATGAGTGAAGCAATGAGGAGTAAGTGTCTTTTCAGCATGTTAGAGCCTGTGATAAACAAAATAAGAGATTAGCGAGTTTAGAGGATGAACGTGTGTTTTTCTAAGCGAGTCCCGTAACAAAAAAAGGACGTTATGTCCTTTTTTGTTATTCATCATTGATGCTTTGTTGAGGCTTTTCAGTTAGCCGTTTTTTCTTTTTATGATGTTCCTGCTGTTCCATTGAATGAGCAATACAAGCAAATGCACATAGCAAGGTAAACAATAACGCATTGGCAGGAATTTGTAGATTAAAGTCGCTACTGGAGTGAATCATCAGACTTATAATGCCCATCATGGCAGCAAATCCTACCCCTTTCAAAATCGCTGTTTGCCGTTGTTGTTGCGCCTGAATAGCCCGTACAAAACTATAGAGTACAATCAGCCCAAATAAAGCGAAGCCGATCACGCCATACTCAATAGCAATTTGTAAAAAATCATTGTGGGTAAAGTCAAAAAATAAATATGAGTGATTGTCTCGATAACCCATAAAAATATTGTAGAAACTGCCTGCACCTGAACCCGTCAACCAAAAGTCTTGCAAAAGTACCAAGCTGCGTTGAAAGACAAAGAAACGCCCATCATCTTCTGCGACTGTGTTTTCTAAACGTGCAGCCAGTTGGTCTAAGCCAAACCAAGAGCCAAGAATGAATACATCAATGGCAATCAAACTCACAAATAAAATAGCCAATGATTTGGCTTTGTGACTTTTTCGGTAAATCCATAACCCCACCACACCACATAAACCTAAACTAGTAAAAAAAGCTGTATTACCCATCCGTGAATGGGATAACACTAACGCAACTACCATTAATGCTAAAAAAACCCGTAAACGTGCTTTACCACTTAATAAGGTAAAAACAAAATTTCTAATACTGGCGCGTAAACCTGCATAGTCATCTTTATTTTGAATAATATGGGTCACCAACAGCCCAACACCAACGGCAATACTCATTTCTAAGTAGCCCGCGAGATGGTTTCTATTAATAAAAGTCCCTGTCGTAGAGCTTTGCCGCCCATCATGAATATGAAATATATCAAATGCTTCACCACCCAATACACTGAGTACGCCATAGACGGCTTGTAAAACACCACTCACAACAACGAGATTTGCCACGTTTTCTAAGCGTTTAGGGGTATTGATAAGGGCTAAAGACAACACAAAAAACAAAGCATAGGCGATACTTTTTTGCAGTTTATAGAGCGTTGCACCTGCATCTAAAGAGATACTCTGCCATGCTTGACTATCTTCATAATAGCGACTGACCTGTGGTGACACGATGTTTAGTAGGTCAGGGGGCAGGGGAACTAATTGTAATGCCGACCATAAAGGAATAAGAAAGAATAAAATAATGATTTTTTTATTTTGAGTGAGTGCTTTAGCAAGAGGGTTATGACTATTGAGTGTCAAAAGCCATAGGCAAAAAAGAGTTGCAATCAGCAGTTCAAGTAACGCCGCTGACCAAACTCTATTACTGCCGAGTGGAATAGGTGACCACAGTAAAATAATACACAAAAAAATAAACAGAAAACGTTCTATATTATTGAATAACTTATTGAGTACCAACATACGACTTTGACTATAAAATAATAAAAAAGACTTAAATAAAAAAGGGTCTAAAAGACCCTTTTTAACACAGTAGTGCTTGTACTTTATTAGCTCGGACTAGCACTACCACCATTACCAGGAGCAGGAGCAGGAGTAGAAGCAGAAGGAGGTGTTGCTCCGGGGGGGGTAGTAGTACCAACAGTCTCAGTATTGGTATCGGCAGTTCTTGCAGCATCAGCAACCAGAGTATTTACCGTCGAAGCAGGAACACCAGCTGTTTTTGCAGCAGCAGCAACCGCTGCTCTTGCTTCAGGAGTAGTCACCGCACGAAGTGCTGCACTGGTAATGGCAGCTGCTTGAAGTGGTGCTTTACCAATTGCAAACGAAGTGATCGAACTTGCATTATCTGGGTCGGCTTTAATAGCAGCGGCAACAGCAATTGGAGCATTGTTAGGATCGGCTTCCATGATTTCAGCCAACGCATCCTCTACGCTCAAGCCCTTAGCTACGCCTTCTGCAATTGCGTCTTCAGCATTTTTCTTAGCTGCTTTGCTTGATTTGTTTGCTAAGTAGTTTGCTTTAGCTTCACCCGCAGCATAAACAGTAGTAACAGGCAACATAGCTGCTAATAATACAGCTCCTAGCATTAATTTACGCATAGGATAAACTCCTTTGAAAGATAAATGAAACGGCCTTAAGGCTATGGAGGAATCGTAGTTCAAGGCAAGCCATTTGGCAAGCGCAAAGATGCGGTTGTACATAATTAAATCGTTATTAAAATGCTTATTGATACCAACGCTGTAAGCCTGCTGCATGATAGGCTTCACGTTCGGCACTATTTGGTAACCAATACTGATAAGAAGCGGTTGCACTTAACAGAAAATCAAATAACGTTAAATGGCGGCGCAAGACGCGGGTTAAACGGTGTGGCAAAATGGGGTTAAAATGGCCAAACCATGTAAATAGTTGCCGTGGATTTTTCTTGACCCACAACCATGAACCCATTTCTAAAGTAAAAGGCAAAAAGACATGGTTATTGCCACTTTGTAATTGGGCTTGATACAAATAATCCCATAAATCACCGTGAGTCGTGTAGTTGAGTGATTGCGGTTCCATGAGATAAAAACTGTGATTAGGATACGTGTTGTTAAAGACTTCTCGTAAGGCGACAGCTTCGGCTAAATGGGGCGGGGCTTCACGATGACTGGCATAAGGAAACCAAATGCGATCACGTAAACCAAAACCTGAATGACAATCCATCGCTAAAGAAAACGGCTGACCTAATAATTTTTCTTGGACGTAACGCACTAGAACTTTGGATTCAACTTCAAATTGATTTTTTTGCCCGCGATACCACGGTAATTTTGGTGATAAACGTTGGCCGCCCAGTGGCCACGCGGTAAAGCCTTGTGCTTCAACGGGCGCGTTACGCATTAAATCAACACCATTAGGATTAGAGCGCGTGCTTTTTAATAAGCCGCCAACATTTAATAAAGGAATGCAAACGATGCGTACTTTCGTCAATAAATGCAGCAATCCTTGATCCCATTGGCAACGCGCCAATAAGTTTTCTAACCATGCCAGTAAAATCTGACTGCCAATACGCTCCATACCATGTACGCCACCAAAAAAACCAATGGTTGGCGCGTCTGCGGCTTGGCTACCGAGTTCAATACTCCAAATAGGTAAATTCAAACCATCAACAGTAATAGTGGCCAATACTTCTGAGCGTAAATCAGCATCATATTTGGCAATCAGTTGTTCGAGTTGGTGTAGTTCGGGAAAGATAGTAGGGGAGATACCAGAAAATTGGGGCATAACAAAGATGTTCTTTTTGGATGAGTTGTAAAAATAATTATCCTCGCAAGATGTGACACATTTAAGGCAATAAAAAACCCGCCTAAGCGGGTTTTTTTACAAAACAAATAACTTAAATAATTAAGCCATTGCTTTGATGTGAGCGTTCAAACGGCTCTTATGGCGTGCAGCTTTATTCTTGTGAATAATGCGTTTGTCGGCCATACGGTCAACAACTGGCACAGCAGCAGTGTAAGCAGCTGTTGCAGCGGCTTTGTCGCCAGCAGCAATTGCGTTAACAACTTTCTTTAAATAAGTACGCACCATGGAGCGCAAGCTAGCATTATGCTTGCGTTGATCTTCGTTTTGGCGCGCACGCTTTTTGGCTTGTGCAGAATTTGCCATGGTGGCACTCCTAATGAATTCAAAAACGGGTTTAAACCCAAAATCAGGCGTGAGATTTTGCCGAGCGATGGCCTCTAAGTCAAGCAATAACCGTGCTGACTTTGCAAAACAGCGTGTTATTTTGTCAATATATCGTTTTTTGCGTCCTCTAAGCGAAATCTCGAGTCATCTTTATCGCTGATGTGGTGTCGATTGTCTTTGTCTTCATGCCGTTTAGGTATATTTTAACATCATAATTCGCTACCATCGCCTGCTTTATTCTCTGCATATTTGTCATTCATGTCTAATTCAAGTCTGCCACCCAGTTCCAAAGACAGTTCTACAGATGTTAAACCAAAAGCCAAAAGTGGGCTTTGGCGTTCGACTTTAATTGTTAGTGCCATGACCATGTTGTCACGCATTGCAGGTTTAGTCCGCGATATGGTGCTACTGAACTCCTTCGGTGCAGACCGAATGATGGATGCCTTTTTGGTCGCCTTCAAAATCCCCAATTTTTTACGCCGATTATTTGCCGAAGGTGCATTTGCTCAAGCCTTTGTGCCTGTATTGTCGGAATATAAAAGCCAGCGTGGTGATGCTGACGTTCGAGATTTAGTCAGTAAAGTGGCGGGGTCGTTGTCGTTAATTTTAATGGCGATTACGATTGTTGCCGTGCTTGCTGCGCCGTTAATTATGTGGGTCTTTGCCCCGGGCTTTAAAAACGACCCTGAAAAATTTAATTTAGCGGCGGATATGCTGCAAATTACCTTTCCTTATTTATTGTTGATTTCGTTAACCGCTTTTGCAGGCGGCATTCTTAATAGTTACGGCGCATTTGCTTTATCGTCTGTCACGCCTGTTTTATTGAATTTGGTGATGATTGCCAGTGCGTTGTTTTTAGCTCCCCATTTTGATATTCCGATTATGGCGTTAGCGTGGGGCGTACTGATTGCGGGTGTCGCGCAATTAGCAGTACAAGTGCCTGCTTTATATAACATTGGCATGTTGCCGCGTTTCAAAGTCGATTTTGCTGATGAAGGGGTAAAACGTATTTTTACCTTGATGTTGCCCGCTATGTTTGGTGTGTCGGTCAGTCAAATTAATTTATTATTAGATACGATTTTAGCGTCGTTTTTGGTCGCGGGTTCGGTGTCTTGGTTATATACCGCCGAACGTTTAACCGAGCTGCCTTTGGGCTTGATTGGTATTGCTGTCGCTACGGTTATTTTGCCTTCATTATCGACGAAATACGCTGAAAAGTCCGATGTCGAATTTAGAGCGATGATTGATTGGGCGTTGCGAATTATTGTCTTGGTTGGTATGCCTGCTTCGTTAGCGATGTTGATTTTAGCTGAACCGATGATTGCGACGTTATTTCATCATGGTAAATTCTCGGATACCGATGTCATTAAGTCTGCCGCCGCTTTGCAAGCCTTATCAGGCGGCATCTTGGCTTTTATGTTGATTAAAGTCTTTGCGCCTTGTTATTACGCTCGCCAAGACGTTAAAACGCCTGTCAAAATTGGCATTATCGCCATGATTAGTAATATGGCATTTAATTTAATGTTGGTTTGGCATTGGCATCATGTCGGCTTAGCGTTTGCCAGTACCTTATCGGCATTTTTGAATGCAGGATTGTTGTATTGGGGCTTGCATAAAAAAGATGTTTATCGCCTAGACAAACATTGGTTGACATTAGGCGCGCGTTATCTGATTGCGAATATGGCGATGGTTGCCGTGCTATTAATCATCACGCCTAATTTGGCGTATTGGTTTAGTGCAGGATGGCATCTTAAACTGGCTTATTTGTTAGGGATTTGTGTCGCTGGTGTGGCGACTTATTTAGTAGTTTTAACGGTTGTAGGCTTTAAGTGGCGTGACTTAAAACATTGATTATTGTGTTGATAAGTACAATACTAAGCACATGTACAGAAAAAGGCGAGTAGAGCAATGCAAGCAATTAGTTATACAGCACTACGCAATCACTTGGCGGATATGCTTGATAAAGTCAATGATGACCATGCCCCTGTGTTAATTACTCGTCAAAACGGCAAAGCGGCGGTATTGATGTCGTTAGAGGATTTTCAATCCTACGAAGCAACGGCTTATTTAATGGCAAGTCCTAAAAATGCCGCTCGTTTAAATCAAGCGATTGCAGAAATTGAAGCGAATACATTAGTTAACCATGAGTTATTAGACCAATGATGCTGGCGTGGGCATCCTCAGCGTGGGCAGATTATCTCTATTGGCAACAAACGGATAAGCAAACATTAAAACGCATTAATATGCTGATTAACGATATTAAACGTCAACCATTCACGGGTATTGGCGAGCCTGAGCCATTACGTCACAATTGGTCTGGCTATTGGTCACGACGCATCGATAAAGAGCATCGATTGGTTTATAAAGTAACTCCTGATGCCGTTATTATTGCTCAATGTCGTTATCATTACTAAAGATAGAAGTGCAAATGAAACTTTTACGACACTGGCAACAGCTACAAAATTTACCACCCAGCGTGGTGACGATTGGCAATTTTGATGGCGTACATCGCGGTCATCAAACGATTATCCAACGGATGTTGGCCGTTAGTCATAGCCAAAATTTAGTCACTGTCGTGATGTTGTTTGAGCCGCAGCCGCAAGAGTTTTTTCAAGGACTCGATGCCCCTGCGCGTTTAATGCACTGGCGAGAGAAAGTAGAAGTCTTTCGTGAGTTGGGCATTGATTATGTGTTGATTGCTCGTTTTAATGATGACTTTCGGGCATTAACCGCGCAAAATTTTGTTGATAAAGTTATCGCGCCACTAAATTGTCAGCATTTAGTGATTGGTGATGATTTTCATTTTGGCTGTGACCGTTCTGGTGATGTTAATTTCCTCCGTCATGCAGGGCAAAGCTCAGGTTTTACCGTTGAAAGTACCTCAACGATTGCTTTTGGTGATGAACGTGTGAGTTCGACGCGTATTCGTTGTGCCATTAAGCGCGGTGATTTTGCCCTAGCCGAGCGTTTATTAGGCCGCCCTTACTGCATTGCGGGTCACATCAAGCATGGTGATAAAATTGGCCGTACTTTAGATTTTCCCACTGCCAACATTTCTCTAAAGCGACAAGTCTCGCCATTAGCAGGGATTTACACGGTTAAAGTATGGGGCTTAGGCGAGCAACCCTTATTCGGCGCAGCCAATGTGGGTACGCGGCCAGCCGTGAATGGCAAAGAAAACCGTATTGAAGTGCATTTATTAGATTTTCAGGGCGATATTTATGGTCGCCTGATTCGTGTCCAGTTTTGCCATAAGCTGCGAGATGAAACCAATTTTTCCTCTTTAGAAGCCCTAAAAGTGGCGATTGCCGATGATGTGCAAGCGACCCGTCATTATTTTAATTTTAGCGACAGTTTTCAGCGAGTAAACCCATGACTATTGATTATAAAAATACGCTCAATCTGCCCGAAACGTATTTTGCCATGAAAGCCAATTTAGCCAATCGTGAACCGACATGGGTTAAGGATTGGCAAGAAAATACACTGTACGCCAAAATTCGTGCGGCACGTGCGGGTGCGCCAAAGTTTATTCTTCATGATGGTCCTCCGTACGCCAATGGTAATATTCATATTGGCCATGCGGTGAATAAAATCTTAAAAGATATTATTGTTAAATCAAAAACGCTGTCGGGTTTTGACGCGCCTTATGTACCCGGCTGGGATTGTCATGGCTTGCCGATTGAGCTAAATGTTGAGAAAAAATTTGGTAAAGCGGGCGATAAAGTCACGGCGAAAGAGTTTCGTCGTCATTGCCGTGAGTTTGCTTTAGGTCACGTCGAAAATCAAAAAGCAGACTTTCAGCGTTTAGGTGTCTTAGGCGATTGGGAAAATCCGTATTTGACGATGGATTTTCAGCAGGAAGCCGACATTATCCGTAGTTTAGGCAATATCGCAGCGAATGGTCATTTGCACAAAGGTTTAAAACCTGTTCATTGGTGTATGGATTGTGCGTCGGCATTAGCGGAAGCGGAAGTTGAGTATGAAGATAAACAATCTCATGCAGTTGATGTGGCGTTTGCCGTAATTGACCTCGCTGACTTTGCCCAACGTGCAGGATTAGCAACTGTCCCCAATGCGGTGGATTTTGTCATTTGGACAACAACGCCGTGGACATTGCCCGCCAACCAAGCGGTGAGTTTGCATCCCGAGTTAGTTTATGTGGTCGTTCAAGCTGAGATTGCGGGGCAAACACGCGTTTTAGTATTGGCTCAAGCACTGTATGAAGCAACATTAGTCCGCTATCAAGCCGAAAACATCCACGTATTAGCTGAAGTTGTAGGTCAAGCGTTTGAGCATGTGGCGTTACAACATCCATTTTATGAGCGTGTTGTGCCCGTTATTGTCGGTGAGCATGTGACTGCCGATGCGGGTACTGGTGCGGTGCATACTGCTCCAGGTCATGGTCAAGATGACTTTATTATTGGTAAAAAATACGACTTAAAAGTGGATAATCCCGTCGATAACAACGGTGTGTTTCTTTCCAATACGTCGTTATTTGCAGGAATGCACGTCCTTAAAGCCCACGATCCTATTATCGATACCTTAAAAGCGAATGGTCGCTTATTGGCCTATGCCAAAATTACGCATAGCTATCCGCATTGCTGGCGACACAAAACGCCAATTATTTTCCGTGCGACACCGCAATGGTTTATCAGCATGGAGCAAAAAGGCTTACGTGATGCGGCGATGAAGGCGATTGATGAAGTGGAATGGTTACCAGATTGGGGCAAGGCGCGTATTGTCTCGATGGTCAATAATCGTCCAGACTGGTGTATATCTCGTCAACGTAATTGGGGTGTGCCGATTGCTTTATTTGTTCATAAAATCACAGGTGAGTTACATCCACAAACCCTTGAACTAATTGAAAAAATTGCTGTTCAAGTCGAGCAAGCAGGGATTGATGCTTGGTGGGATATGGATACTGCTGCTTTATTAGGTGCAGAAGCGGATAACTACGTAAAAGTCACAGATACCTTAGATGTGTGGTTTGACTCAGGTGTGACTCATTCTTGCGTATTAAAACGCCGTGACGGTTTGTCGTATCCTGCTGATTTATATTTAGAAGGTTCAGATCAACATCGGGGTTGGTTTCAATCATCGTTATTAACGGCATTAGCAGCCAATGGCGATAAGCCATTCAAAACCGTGTTAACGCATGGTTTTACTGTGGATGCTCATGGCCGCAAAATGTCGAAATCGTTGGGTAATGTTGTTGCGCCACAAGACATTATGAAAACGCTGGGTGCAGATATTATTCGCTTATGGGTGGCGGCAACCGATTATCGCGGTGAAATGTCAGTATCTAAAGAAATTCTAGATCGTATGAGTGATGCGTATCGTCGGATTCGTAACACCATGCGTTTCTTGATGGCAAACTTGGCTGGTTTTGACCCAGAGCAACACCTTGTTGCCACTGACGATATGCTCGCTTTAGACCGTTGGGTGGTTGATCGTGCAGCGCAAATTCAGCAAGAAATTATTGCAGGTTATGAGTCTTATGAGTTTCATCAGATTTATCACAAACTGCATCATTTCTGCTCTTTAGACTTAGGCAGTTTTTACCTAGATATTATTAAAGACCGTCAATACACCACAAAAGCCGACTCTTTGCCAAGACGTTCTGCGCAAACGGCCTTGTATCATATTGTTCAGGCTTTAGTGCGTTGGGTTGCGCCGATTTTAAGTTTTACGGCTCACGAAATTTGGCAAGTCTTACCAAAAACCACCGCCGAGTCGGTGTTTTTAACAGAGTGGTATGACGGTTTAGCGACTTTGCCCGAAAATCAAGGCCAGTCCATGTTAAGCCGTGATTATTGGCAACAAGTCATGGCGGTTAAAACAGCGGTCAACAAAGAAATTGAAGAGGCGCGTAATCGTAAAGAAGTGGGTTCTGGCTTGTCCGCAGAAGTCACGTTGTATGCTGCCCCAGAACTCAAAACATTACTTGCTGAATTGGGCGATGAATTGCGTTTTGTCTTAATTACTTCCGCCGCCACTTTGTTAGACGAAAGCAGCGAAGGCCAAGCCACGGATGTTGTAGGCTTACGTGTCAAAGTCACCGCGTCAACACACACGAAATGTACACGTTGTTGGCATTATCGTGTAGATGTTGGCCATCATGCGACGCATCCTGATATTTGCTTACGTTGTGTCGATAACGTCGCGGGTCACGGCGAAGTACGTTATTTTGCTTAATTAAACCCTCTCTCTAGCTCTCTCCCTCGGGGAGAGAGAACAAATACGTTTTGCTCCCTCTCCCTGAGGGAGAGGGTTGGGGTGAGGGCGTATAATCAAAGGTATTTCATGCAGTCATCGCTAAATCTAAAAAACCTAAATTGGTTAATGATAAGTGTTATCATTATTATTATAGACCAAATCACTAAACTGTATTTTAATCAACATCTACAGTTAGGCCAATCTATCGAATTATTACCCGTACTCAATTGGACGCTGGCCTATAACTACGGCGCAGCGTTTAGCTTTTTGCACGATGCAGGCGGTTGGCAACGCTGGTTTTTTGCCGCTATTGCGTTAGTCGTCAGTTCGGGGTTAATTGTGTGGTTGACGAAGTTAGGTGATAACACCAAATTTCTAGCGTTAGCGATTGCCCTATTATTGGGCGGTGCAATCGGTAATGTTTATGACCGTATTAGTTATGGTTATGTCATTGATTTTATTCATGTCTATTATCAAACATGGCATTTTCCTGTCTTTAATGTCGCCGATTGTGCCATTACTGTTGGTGCAATTATGTTGATTATTGACTCGTTATTTTTAGAGAAAAAGCGATTGGAGTCAGCACCATGACCGATAACACGACGCAACGAATTGGCAACAACAAAGTCGTCACCTTGCATTTTACCGTTTGTTTGGCGGATGGCCAGTTATTAGACAGTACCCGTAACCGTAGCGAGCCTGTCAGTTTTACCGTTGGCGATGGCAATTTAATCGAAGGTTTTGAAAAGGCGATTTTTGGCCTAAAAGCAGGGGATAAACGCTCCATGCTCATTCAAGCCAAAGATGCCTTTGGTGATTGGCAAGAAGGTAATGTGCAAACATTTGACCGTAATACCTTTGTCGATACCACTTTAGAAATTGGCTTAATCGTGTCTTTTGCGGATAAAAGCAAAGCGGAATTAGCAGGTGTCGTGAAAGAGTTAACAGACGACAAAGTAATTGTCGATTTTAATCATCCTTTGGCCAGCAGAGACTTGCTTTTTGAAGTCGATATCATTAGTGTTCGCGATGTCAGTGAACAACCATTCACTGTGAAACTGTGAGGGATAACATGGAAATAAATTTAGCCAATCCACGCGGCTTTTGTGCAGGCGTTGACCGAGCTATTGCGATTGTTAATCGCGCCTTAGAAGTCTTTGGTCGCCCGATTTATGTTCGTCATGAAGTAGTTCACAATAAATTTGTGGTTGATGATTTACGTCAACGCGGTGCGGTGTTTATTGATGAATTAGATCAAGTTCCCAACGATGCTATTGTTATTTTTAGCGCACATGGCGTATCTAAAGCCGTACAAGAAGAAGCCACACATCGCGGCCTCAAAGTATTTGATGCTACTTGCCCCTTAGTCACCAAAGTTCACATGGAAGTCACGCGTTATGCCCGTACAGGTACAGATGCTATTTTGATTGGCCATGCAGGACACCCCGAAGTAGAAGGCACAATGGGGCAGTATGACAGCCAATATGGCGGTCGTATTTACTTAGTCGAAGATGAAGAAGATGTCGCCAAACTCATCGTCAACAAACCTAATGAATTAGCGTTTGTCACCCAAACGACCTTATCTGTAGATGATACTGCGCGTGTCATTGATGCCTTACGTGCCAAATTCCCCGCCATTCAAGGGCCGCGCAAAGACGATATTTGTTATGCCACCCAAAATCGCCAAGATGCCGTTAAAACGTTGGCCGAGCGTTGCGATATCGTTTTAGTGGTTGGCTCGCCAAACTCATCAAACTCTAACCGTCTTCGTGAGCTTGCTGAAAGAATGGGCGCAACCGCTTACTTAATTGATAATGCCGAACAATTACAAAAAGAATGGTTTGCAGAAACGGCAAATATTGGCTTAACCGCAGGTGCATCTGCTCCCGAAGTGTTAATTCAACAGGTGGTGGCACGTTTACGCGAATGGGGAGGCAAGATACCTCAAGAAATTATAGGACGAGAAGAAAACGTGGTTTTTACGATGCCTAAAGAATTACGTATTACGCTGTCTAATATTTAAGCTTTAATGTCAAAAAATGCCTGAAAATAGACAGTACACACATTGAAAGTGACAAAAAATGTCTTAAACAGACATGAAATGTTGTCTTGAATATGTAACAAAATATTAATAATGATCTCTTGGTCAAATAAAAAGTGCCGACTGTCGCTCTAGGCTTGAGTCTATATAAATGGCTGCCTACTATCGACACATAGGTTTTACGTTTATCCCATTAGGGTACGTCCGTTATGAATAATTACAAAGGCTTTACACTAGTAGAAATGATGGTCACATTGGCTATCGCTGGGGTCTTGATGGCTGTAGCGATACCTGCAAGTCGTGACTTTCAGGCCAATATGCGTGTGACCACTGTGTCCAATAACTTGGTAACAACCTTGAAAACGGCACGTACTCAGGCGATTGTTAAAAAACATAATATGCTAATGATGTCAGCGAATACATCTGCCCCTGCGTCAAATAACTGGGGTGGAAAGGGTTGGTTGATTAACGAAGTGAGTGTGGCGACAGTGACTATTTTTGAGCAACATAATATTCCGACAGCAACGACGATTCAAAGTATTCCTACCTTGGCCTCTTTTAGATTCGAGGGTATTACAGGAATGGCTCAAAATAACGATGCTGCTGGCACTATGTTGGCGGGCGGCTCTATTACCTTTCGCGTTTGTGATTCAGGTAGCCCCAATGAACGTGGCCGCGATATTCTCGTCAATCAATTTGGCCGCATTTTTATGACCACTCACGCTAACACAACGATTTGTAATCCTTAAGGAGTCATCATGACACATTCTTTGAGCCTTAATAAGAACAAACAAAAAGGGATAGGACTCACAGAAGTTCTGGTTGCTACCTTACTTTTGGGTATTGGTGTGATTGGTTTTTCGGGTTTACAAGTTCGCGCGATTGGTGCAACTAATGACTCTGCATTTCGTATGCAGGCAATGGCTGTAGCTCGTGATGCCGCTGAACGTATGCGTATTAATAATAGTGCGGACGCAATAGCAGTTTATTTACCAGCAACGCCTGTTGCATGGGTGAGTACGCCAGCCAATTCGATTCTTTGTATTGGAACGGCAGTTGCCCCTTGCTCGTCTGTAAACATGGCAATTTTTGATAAGTCGGAGGTGGCCACATTAGCTGCCGCAGCCTTACCGAATGGCCAAGTCAGCGTGGCCACCTGTCCAAATAGAACGAATAGATGCGTGTATGTGTCATGGAATACCACCACCCCGACAATAGGTGATGCCGTGCCAAACTGTTCTACAATGGCTGGAGTGTATGTCGGTGCAACACTTCCCAACTCGACAGACTGCGTTATTTCGGAGACTTAAGTCATGAAAATCGCCCAAAAAGCCTCGCAGAAAGGTTTAACGCTTATCGAATTGATGATTTCTATGTCGTTGGGTTTGGTGGTTTCTATTGCGGCAGTACAATTGTTTATCACGGCATTTTCTAGTTTTAATTTACAGCGCGGTTTGGGCGATGTCAGTGAAAATGGTCGCTTTGGTTTGGATTTTGTCGCCAAAAACATCAGTACGGCTCAGTATGCCACGGGTAAAGTGGGTAAAGTGGTTAGTGCCATGCAAAAAAGTATCAATCAGACATCGCCAGAGGGAAGTGCCATCGTCACAGAAGTATCGGAGTTGCCTGGTAGTCCCGCAGGTTTAGCGAGTGCCAATAATAGTATTAACTTGGGGATTGGCTCTAGTGACCAATTAGTGACAAGAACATGGATTCCATCGGTTGGCCCTGCCCAGCGTGACTGCGAGGGTAATGTGATATTAATTCCCGCAAATGCTGATGGAATTTACTCGGTTGCTCGTTATTTTTTGCGCGCAGATACAACCACCGCGTCCACTTCGGCTTTGGCATGTGATGCAGGTAGATATTCTGTGGGTGATGCGGCAGTGACTGATTTTGGTGACGCGGGGATTGTGTTGTTAAATGCGGTGGATAGTTTTCAAATCTTATATGGTATTTCTGCTGACGCCACAACAACGCCTCCTGTCGTGGTGCGTTATGTTACCTCTGCTCAGTATGCAGCCTTTGCAGTACCACGCCCTAGAGTTGCAGCTATTCGATTGGGAGCGTTAGTTCGTTCATCTGATAGCGTAGGCAATCTTGTCGGTGGCTCGCCAACGGTGAATGTGTTGGATGCGGTGATTACGGGTGCAAGTCAAGACGCTGCGGGTTCAAAAATACTACGCCGAGTTTTTGTTAGTACGGTTGCTTTGCGAAATGCACTGTAAGGGGAACATTATGTTAGTTGAACACTCGATACAAAAAAACAAACAGCAGGGTGCGGCATTGATAGCGGTTTTAATTATCATCGTTGTTGTTACCATGCTGGGTATTACGGCGATGCGTATGGGCTTAACAGGCTTAACGATTGCGACGAATAGCCAAATCGGTAACTTGTTGTTTCAAGCCGCTGACGATGGTTTGGTCAAAATGGAAAGTGCCATTAGAAACGGCGGTGCCAGCGATGCGAACATTGCCACCGCGATGGGCATTAACGGTATTTTAGGCGCAAAAGGTAGCGATGTGGCTTATTGTATTACGCCCATTGCAGATGCGATGGTTGGAGCGGTGGCAGGTTTAACCGCAGGTGCATGTAATACATCTGTGTCAGCCAATTATTTAAGTGCGCGTAATATTTCCATGGTGCAAGTCAACTATCGTCGCCGTACACAGAATGATGCCGATAGTAATTCGGGTATGGATACGTTGACAAGCATGGGTACGGGTTCTAATCCCAACCCTGCGGATAGATTAACCTTAACATCTACAGCGATTATGCCTAGCTTGGGTACGGCTTCTGAGACCCTGATTAATAACTGTTTGAACAGTGGTGTCAGTGATGATGTAGATGACCCAGCAGTTGTGACGATTACAGACTGCCTGACTGATGCAGGCGCGGTGTTTACGACACATCAAGATGAATATGAAATTGGCTTTAGTTTTTAAGAATGCTTCTATTTTGTGAGGTGGAATGTGAATAACAACAATCAACATGTCGGCGTTATCGCAATGTTTAAACGCAAAGTATTAGCATCGGCGATTTCTTTTGCTTATCTCAGTCTTGCGATTGCGCCCGTATATGCTAGCGACACGGAAATTTATGTCAAAACAGATGATACCGCACCCATTTCCCCAACGGTAATGATGATGTTTGATACATCAGGTAGTATGGACTATTGTGTGGATAATGCTGCTAATACAAGCTGTGCAGACACCACTAAAAAACGGATTAATGTTCTCAAAAAAGCGATGCAGCAAATCTTGAGGGGCGATGCAACCGTTAGTCCCGCCGTATCAGCTGCTCCCGGTTACATTAAAATGGGTTTGTCTCGTTATCACGCCACCAGTAGCAAAGGCGGTTATGTTTTATACCCAGCGCGGCCATTAGATGCTTTAGTTCAACTTAACCCGAATGGCTATATTAATGCGGTCGGAGCAACTGGCAATGCCGATGGTATTCAAGGCGTGTCACAGGTGTTAACGGGCAATGAGTTAGTGATTGGTTCAAATGGTTCAGTTACTAACGCTGCAGGTTTTCAATTCGACCGAGTGGTTGTGCCTAAAGGGGCGGTCGTTAGCCGTGCGTATATTGAAGTCACCGCGTCACAAACGCAGTCAGGACCCGCACAGTGGCATGTTGAAGCCGAAGATAGCGATTCTGCCGCAGAGTACAGTGCAGGTTCAGCGATTAATGCGCGCACTTATACCACTGCCGCCGCCGATGAAGATCAACTGCCTGATGCGTGGACCGCAGGAACAAGATATCGTATTTCTGTAACCGATGCCATGAATCGCGTGGTCAACCGCGCAGGATGGTGTGGTGATAATGATGTCGCTTTTCGGGTTAGTAACGTCAATGTTGCAGGTGTAACCCCTACTCAACGTACGGCTTATTCGTATGACGGTGCGCCAACGGCAGAAGATCGGCCGAAATTGGTGGTGGAGTATTTGGTAAATACCGAAAGCACCACCAGTTGTGCGATGGTTCCGCGTACCACAGTTATCTCATTAAGTAATAACGAAGATGACGTAACGTGGGGGTCAACCAATACTACGACTAAATCCCTTCAATCAGAAAATAACCTCACATTTAATAAAGTGACTTCAGGTGTGAAGCGAATTGTGGGCTTACGCTACAGAAGTGTGCCGATTCCCGCGAGTGCATCAATACAAAGTGCTTATCTTAAAATTAAAGCACAAGTGACAAATACCAATGTCCAGTCCACCAGTGTCACGGCCTTTAACAGTAGCAGTTTAGCCGCATTCTGTACTTCGACGAGCGCAACTTCGTGTAGCACCGACTCAACCTTAAATGGGTTGCCTGTACATGCAGTGACAGCCTCTGAGGCAACATGGCGGCCAGACAGCAATACCATTACGCTCGATCAAGTGTATGCCATTCCTGTGACGGATGCGGTCAAGAAAGTTATCACCACCGCAGGTTGGGCGTCGGGTAATCACATGGGCTTTAAGCTCAGTAATGCGGGAGGCACAACTAATGACACCGCTGCCTTTTATTCTCGTAATGCAGGTTCAACCAAAGCAGCACAATTAGAAATCAATTGGCGTGAGCGTGTGACCGATTTACGTAGCGTGTTAACCGTGCGTGATGAGCTAGAAACAGCGGTCAATGCACTCGGTATTCCCAGCTCTACACCATTGGGCGCAGCCTATGCGGAAGCAGCACGTTATTTATATGGTATGACCCCTAAAAATACGGGTGGTGCGCCATTAGACTATGATGCTCGAGTTGTAACCAGTCCTGTCGCAGCGGCAGCAGGTTTAGAATATATTTCACCGATTCCTGATGAAGATAAATGTTCTGCTAACTATATTTTCTTGTTAACAGACGGTGAACCAACAGAAGATGGCGCAGTAAAAGAAAACGTCACCGAAATCACAGGTGCAAGCTGTACTACCAGTACGAATGTTGGTACCAAAAACTGGCAGTGTATGACTAAATTGGCGCAGTATAACAATACGGCAACCAATCGTTTGACTAAGCCTATTCGTACAAATACCGTGATTTTAGGGCCGTTGGATAGTGCGCGAACCAATATGATGGCGGTAGCAGCGGCAGGAGGTGGGACGTTTTATGAGGCTCAAAATACCGCCGCGTTGGTTAACGCCATTAGTAACACGCTGAGCGATGCTGCCAATCGTAGTGGTTCGTTAGCCGCACCGGGTGTGGCGGTGAACCAAATTAACCGTTTGAATCACTTAAACCAACTGTACTATGCCGTGTTTGAACCCAATGTGACCTACCGTTGGGATGGCAATCTAAAACGCTATCGTTTAAGCGACAGTGGTAATGCTATTATGGATAATACGTCACCCAATCCGCTTAACGCCATTGACCCAACGACAGGATTATTTAAAGAGGGTACTCAAAGTTTTTGGAGTGCGACGGCAGATGGCGCACAAGCCACCGCAGGTGGAGCTGCCAGTATGTTGCCTGAGCCTGATGCGCGTAAAATGTACACATTTTTGGGCAGTTTAAGTACGACTAATACTCCGTTGACTCCTATTACTTTTGGTGAGCCCTTTAATACCAACGCAAAGACAAAAATGGGGTTAAGTACCAGTGCCAGTGATGACATTATCTTTAAAAACCTCATCAACTGGTATAAAGGTTACGCCATTGCCTCATTAAGCCCAACATTAGTGGATGTTACGTCGCCGAGTGTGGGACGCAATCAACAATTGGGTGCTGCCTTACACTCACAGCCGATTTTAATCAACTATGGTTATACAGGCCCACTTTCTACGGCTAATGATGTCAACAATCAATTGAACTATGTGTTCTTTAGTACATTGGGTGGTACATTACATGCGGTGAATGCGAATACAGGCGCAGAAGCGTTTAGTTTTATTCCCGGTGAAAAACTGAATACACTGCGTCCTCAGTTTGAGAACACATTGCAAATTGTTCCTGAGTTTGGCATGGATTTAACATGGACGTATTACCGTAAAGATGCGGACTCAAATAGCCAAATTGGTACAGGTGATAAAGTGTATCTGTATGGTGGTATGCGTATGGGAGGCAGTAATTACTATGCGCTTGATGTGACAAAAATAAATGCACCAGCGTTGTTATTTGCTATTCAAGGTGGTACTGGCAAATATCTCAGCATGGGGCAAACATGGTCTCAGCCTGTCACCGCATCGGTAAAAATCAGTGGCATTAACCGTCCAGTCATTATTTTTGGTGGTGGATATGACCCACGCCATGAAGTTGCAGGACAGTTTTTTACAGGTAATGATTTAGGCAACCAGTTATATATTGTTGATGCCTTGACGGGTGAATACTTGTGGTCAGCCAGTGGTAATAGTGGCGATGGTGCAGCGGTGGTTGTTCCTAGTATGCAATTTAGTGTACCAAGTCAACCCAAAGTCATTGATTTGGATGGTGATGGTGCAGCTGACCATATTTACTTTGGTGATTTAGGCGGCCAAGTATTCCGTGTTGATTTTTCAAAAACGGCTACTAGTACGGCGAATATAGTCAAACGTGTCAAACTATTCGCCAAATTAGGTCAAACGGCTATCTCTTCACTGTTAGAACAACATCGTTTTTATGAGCAGCCAGAAGTTGCCGTGTTCAAGGATACTAATGGTAAATTCTTTACTACGGTTGCCATGGGGTCGGGTTATCGTAGCCATCCGTTAAACTTGCAAACGGACGATAACTTCTTTGTGTTGTTTGATTATGATGTAGCACGGACTAATTTACTGACCATGACTCCTGCACAAGAAGCGGCGGTAGAAACGGCAGATGGCGTCGGTGGCTTACAGGCTGTGATTACGAAAACCAATTTAGCCAGCCTTAATTTGAACAGCTCTGCTGATGCGGTAACAACAGGTAAAAAAGGTTGGTATATTGACTTGCCCGAGGCAGGTGAAAAATCCTTAGCGAGCGGCATGATTTTTCAAAAACGATTAACGTTTAGTACTTATGTGCCAAGTACAGGAACAAATAACTGCCAGCCTGTTGTGGGTAAATCCAAATTGTATGCCATGTGTATGCCTTATGGTGGCACATGTGGTGCAACTAGCAGTGTTACGGATCGTGTTATTAATCCGAATGTAATGTCGGGTATTAGTGGTGAATCACAAGTTATAATCGTTGAATCATGTCCTCCTGGCTCTCCTGCGTGTACGTACGAGCAACGATTATTAACTGGAACAAATGTTTCACCACCACCAGGCGGCTCTGTATCACAAGTTCCCGTGTTGACTCCTTCACAGCGTTGGCGCGAAAAGACTCGTAATCCTGCCAATTAGTATGACAGACACCGCAAACTAAAGCAGACGACAGGTAAGTCGTCTGCTTTTTGGGAGATTAAATATGTATAAAAAGAATCAAGGCGTTACGCTGATAGAGTTGATGGTGGTGGTTGCCATTATTGCTGTCTTAATGGCGATTGCGATGCCTATGTATCAACAAACTGTGATTCGTAATAGTCGTGTTGCTGTACAAGCCGAAATGATGAAAGCATCAGGTTTATTGGAACGTTATAAAGCACGTCAATTAACTTATACAGGGGCAAATTTTACAGGGTTAGGGATGTCCACTACCGCAACGACAACACTTAATTTTCCTTACGCGGGCACAGCTAATTATACCTTGACCTTAACGCTACCCACGATTAATACATGGCAATTAAGAGCCACGCCTATTAATCGACAAGCAACGGCAAACGATGGTGCATTAGTTTTGGATAGCATGGGTCGTCAATGTTGGAGTTATAACAACAACGCAGGGTGTTCAACGGCAGCAAATCTATCTGACCCTGCTTTGGCATGGAGCACGACTCGCTAAGTCATGGGCAAACAATTGGAGTTCCCTGACTATTTTCATGAATGCCATCGCCGTTAATGTCACGCGATAGTCTAGCTCGGCCTCCTCGATTAATGACAACTTGTCGTCGATAGAGTGGGTCGGAGTCCTGACGGCAATAGGTGAATGTGCCATTACTAGCAAATGTTGTTCCAAAACTTTCAATAACCACGCGACTCCCACTAAAGCCATTCCAAGTCAGGGTAGCTTGTTTCAAATTAAATGTCACAAACTGCAAAATACGATCATTACTGTCCACAACCCCGTTACGATTGCCATCTTCCATCACTAATGCGCCCCGCGACCAATTGCCATCACAATGAAAAGTGTCGGTACTACCACAGATGGTGAGTGCGCGATGGCTTCGTAAGGCGTAGTTTCGACCAAAATGTACTAGCTCTTGTAAGCTATAAGCAACATTTTGTGCTTCTAGTGTTTTGATGAGTGCGGAGTAGGACGGGATGGCAACGCTTATTATAACGGCAGAAATAACAGCAGTAACCAAGACTTCAACCAGCGTAAAGCCGCGTGAATGACGCATAATAAAGTCCTTTTTTGAGTGTGTTTATCCATAAAACGGGTGTTATTCTAACTATTAATTAAAGTGAGTCAAGCAAAATGGAGATCGTTATTGTCGGTGGTGGGGTGATGGGATTGCTCAGTGCTTTAGTGTTAGCACAGGCCAATTGTAAAGTGACTATTCTTGAAAAAAATGTAGGGGCATTAGAGTCTTCGTGGGCTGGTGGCGGTATTGTGTCCCCGATGTATCCGTGGCGTTATTCTCCAGCCATCACCGCACTGGCGCAATGGGCGCAGGCAGAATATCCTCGTTTAGCACAACAGTTATTGGCGATGACAGGCATTAATGTCGAGTTAAATAGCTGTGGTATGTTGATGTTAGACGCGGAGGATCAACGTGATGCATTGGTCTGGGGACAGCAATATCAACAACAAATCATGCCGTTATCAATGACACAAATTCATGAGCTGTCGCCATTATTAGCCCAGTTTTCGACAGGGTTATGGTTGCCACATATTGCTAATGTGAGAAATCCGCGTTTATTACAGGCGTTGGTAAGCGCAGTCGATAGCTTGAGTGTACAGCGTATTAATCATGCGGAGGTTGTTAATTGGCATACTCAGCACGACCAAGTCACCGCACTTGAAACGTGTGATGGAAAAAAATATGCAGCCGATGCTTTTGTCATGACAGCAGGGGCATGGACGGGAAAATTATTGGCATCACTCAATACTTCTTTAACGATGCCCGTAAAGCCAATAAAAGGTCAGATGATTTTATATAAATTGCCTAAACAAGTGCTATCGCAAATCGTTTTGCATCAAGGGCATTATTTAATTCCTCGACAAGACGGTCATATTTTGTGTGGTTCAACTTTAGAAGATACGGGCTTTGAAAAACATACGACCGAAGAAGCTATGCAGTTATTAAAAAAATCAGGAGAGCGCATATTACCGCTGTTAGCAAACGAATCGCCTGTTGGACATTGGGCAGGTTTGCGCCCCGCATCACCGAATGGCATTCCGTTTATTGGTCGCACGCCACAGTTTAAAAACGTATGGATTAATGCGGGACAATTTCGCAATGGTTTAGTGCTTGCTCCCGCGTCGGCTAGATTATTAGCCGATTTAATCTTAGCGCGTGAGCCTTTTATTAATCCTGAACCTTATCAGGTGCTTTGATCGTCGCTTTCGTCATCGTTGCTATCATCGTCTAGGCCAAGCTTTTTGAGGCGATAACGCAATGAGCGAAAGCTCATGCCGAGTTTTTTGGCAGCGGCGGTGCGATTCCAGCGCGTATCATCCAAGGCTTTAACAATCAGATTTTTTTCGATGTTAACAAGGTAGTCTTCTAAAGAGTCGTTACCTGTATTCGTGCTGAATGAGGGTAAATTGGGTTGGGTTGCTGATTGCTCAGGCAGTTGTAAATGTTCGGGCAGAATTTCTTGACCTTCACATAAGGTGAGCGCACGCTCTAGAATGTTTTGTAATTCACGAACATTACCGGGAAAGCTATAACGTTTGAGAGCTGTCTGTGAGCTGGCACTGAGCTTAGGTTGCGTAATGCCCCATTCCGCACTGAGTTTGGTGAGAAAGGTATTGGCGAGATAAATAATATCATCGCCCCGATCACGTAATGGAGGAATACGCGCTTGAATAACATTGATCCGATAAAACAAATCTTGGCGGAATCGACCTGCGGCTACTTCGGCAGCCAAGTCTTTATGGGTGGCACTCAGTAAGCGTACATTAACTGAAATTTCTTTCGCGTGGCCAATAGGGCGAATCGTTTTTTCTTGAATTGCCCGTAACAGCTTCACTTGCATGGTTAAGGGTAAATCGGCGACTTCATCTAAAAATAACGTGCCTTCATGTGCCGCTTGAAATAAGCCTTGTTTGTCTTCCGTTGCCCCCGTGAAACTGCCTTTTTTATGACCAAAAAACTCACTTTCCATTAACTCAGAAGGAATCGCACCACAGTTGACAGGAATAAATGGTTTTTCGACGCGAGGGCCAAAGTCATGGATCAGTCGGGCAACAACCTCTTTACCAGTTCCTGATTCGCCACTGATATACACGGGAGCTTGACTACGGGCTAGCTTGCGAATGGTTTCTTTTAGCTCAATCATGCTGGCAGACTGACCCAATAAACGGCTATCTTCTTCGGCTTTCAGTGGCGCAGGTTGTGCTAATTTAACGGCATTACGAATTAAATCTCGTAGGCGGCTTAACTCTACAGGTTTAGAAACAAAATCAAACGCTCCTGTTTTCAGTGCAGTAACCGCCATTTCCATACTGCCATACGCCGTAATCACCGCAACGGGTGTTTGTGGATACAATTTTTGAATGGTTTGGACAATTTCTAAGCCACTACCATCAGGCAAGTGCATATCCGTGAGGCATAATTGAAACGTTTCTTTTTTGAGCAGTGCTAATGCAGTACTGACGCAGTCGGCACTACGGCATTCAATATTCATCCGTTCAAGCGTAATCTCTAATAATTCACGAATATCGGGTTCATCATCAATAATAAGTGCCAATGTTGTCATGATATTAAATAAACCGATTAGGGTGAGAAAAAGTAATACGGAAACAAGCACCTTGCTCTTGGGGAAGATAGTCTAAGTGTGCTTGATTGGCTTCACATAACTCGCGTGATAAATATAAACCTAAGCCTGTACCCGTTTTTTCGGTGGTATAAAAAGGCTCAAAGAGGTTTTTTTGTTGTTCTATATCAACGCCAGGACCAAAGTCATATACCTCAACATAAGGTAAACCATTAATCGCATCAACTCCAACGACTATTTTTACCGAGTTTTCATTGTTTTTTTGGCTATAGTACAGGCCATTACTGACCATATTATTAATCACTTGATATAACTGATCGGGGTCAAAACGAACAGAGGTATTTTCTTGTGTTTCTAAAATGATATTTTTTTTATCTAAGACAGAAAGATATTCATCAATAAAGTCTGTTAGCCATGTTGTTAAATCTAATAATTGAGGAGAGGATTTTTGTCGGCGAGATAATTGCAATACTTTCTCGACGATATTATTGACCCGAATACAGTGTTGTTCAATGATCGTCAATAAGCGTTTGTCTGCGCCTACAATATTTTCCGACTCTGCCAATAGTTGCGAAGCGTGACTAATTGCACCGAGAGGATTACGAATTTCGTGAGCAATACTAGCCGTTAAACGACCGAGCGAAGCCAGTTTTAGCTGTTGTGCTTTTTGTGTTAATTGTGCTGTATTCTCTAAAAAAATTAACAAGTTATCATGTAAGCTGGTTGCGCCAAGCTTCATGTAAGAGACATTAATTTCAGGGTAACCGGGTTGATTTTTGAAGGTTAAAGGCCGTGTCATTAACTGTTGTTGCCAAGCAATTAAACCCGTATCAATAGAGTCAGATAAATCTTTGAGTGAGCTACCAATAAAAAAATCATTGATACCCAATAGATGTTTAGCTGCTACGTTCATGAGTAATAATTGTCGATCATGATTCACAACAATAATCCCTGTGTGCATACGATCAATAATTTGCTCATTAAGTTTTTGTAAGTTAACCACCTCAATTGAGCGTTGTACGGCAATCGCTTCCATTTGTCGAAAGCGGTGGCTAATTAATTGACTAAATAATGCCACAGCAAAAAAACTTAATCCTAGAAGAGAAGCCTGTCCTAAGTTTTCACGACTAAGATTTTCGGCAGTAGTTAAAATAAAATAAAACTGTTCATACAACACGGCAATGGCGGCGATGGCAGCGATCATTGGCCCTTGCTTACCAGGTAATAAAATATTACCTGCGGCGACCATGACTAAATACAGCATACTCAATTGAGCGGTAGGCCCTGCATTGGCGTGCATAATTAAAGTAATAGCGAGAATATCAATCGAAATAAAGAAAAATGCTTGTATTCGCGGTTGAGACGGAAACTTCTTATTCAGAATCACGCTCATGACGGTCAGCATTAAATAACCGATACTGGATATCAAAAAGAGTTTTGGGTTATTAGCCCCCAACAATGGAGCAGAAGGCGAGGCGGTAAATAACGAAACTAATAAAATAGCGAGCACTAATCGATAATAGACATAAACACGCAGTAAACGCCAATCATCGTGACTTTCTGGAAATTCGGTTTTTGTGTGAGTTGTCGTCATGGTTTTTGTTGTAAATAAAGGTCACGATGGGCTTCGCAGCAAAAAAAACGCCCTTGAGATTGTGTACTTTCACCTTCAGGAATATGAATGCCACATTGTGCACATTGATGCATTAACGGAGCAGGAGGCAATGGATTTTGCGCTTGCGGTGGTGAGATTGCTCGACGAATCAACGAGTAAATAAACCAAATAATGGCAGCGATAATTAGTAAGCGAAATAGAGTACCCATCGTTTTATCCTAACCCTAGGCTGTTTTAGAAAGCGTTCCTAGTCTATCCTATGTCGTTTCTGTTGTAAGCTTGGAATAGACATGACTTTGCGAATTGCGTTAGCTCAAGAAAACTTTTTAGTGGGTGGTATTCCTGAAAATGCCCAAAAAATACGCCTATTAGCGCAACAGGCTAAAGCTCAAGAGAGCGATATGATCGTTTTTCCTGAGTTGTGTTTAACAGGTTATCCACCCGAAGATTTATTATTTCGCCCCAGTTTAACACCCCGTATTGACGAGGCATTGGCGAGTTTAGCAGACATTCGCGATATTGTCTTAGTGTTGGGCTATCCAAAAATGGTGAGTGGCCAATTGTATAATATGGCTGGCGCATGGTTAAACGGCGAGTGTTTACTCGAGTATGCCAAACAAAAACTGCCTAATTATCAGGTGTTTGACGAAAAGCGATATTTTGTCGAAGGCAATAAATCCTCAGTATTTACCCATAAAAATGTCTGTATTGCGTTAACGATTTGTGAAGATATTTGGCATGATGAGCCTGTCGCCGCCGCAAAAGCCTTGGGTGCGGAGTTAATCGTAAATTTGAATGCCTCGCCTTTTCATATCAATAAACAAACAGAGCGTTTAAGCACGGTTCAGCAACATGCACTTAATCATCAGGTGTCGATTGCCTATGTGAATTTAGTCGGTGGTCAAGATGAGCTAGTGTTTGATGGCGGTTCGTTTGTGGTGAATGCCTCTGGTGAAGTGTCGACTGAATTGGCATTATTTAGTGAAGTGTTAGCCCTCGTTGATTTTGACAGTAATACCAAACAATTTTTGACGCAAAACCGTGTATTGCCTTTGAGTGTTGAAGCTTCTGTCTATCAAGCATTGGTCTTGGGTGTGCGAGACTATGTCAATAAAAGTGGTTTTTCGGGCATTGTCTTGGGCTTGTCGGGTGGAATTGACTCGGGTTTGGTCTTGGCAATAGCCGTTGATGCACTGGGCTCAGCGCGTGTCAATGCAGTGATGATGCCGTATCATTACACCTCACAAATGAGTTTGGAAGATGCCGCCGAAGAAGCCAAGATTTTAGGTGTTCATTATTCAATTATTGAAATAGCGTCAGTGGTGGAGTCTTTTGAGCGTCAACTAGCTCCTGCATTTTCGGGGTTGACGCGTGATAAAACCGAGGAAAACTTACAGGCGCGGGCGCGTGGTGTCTTATTAATGGCGTTGTCGAATAAAAAGGGCTGGCTAGTCTTAACAACAGGTAATAAATCAGAAATGGCCGTGGGTTATGCCACGTTATATGGCGATATGGCTGGTGGTTTTGATGTCTTAAAAGATGTACCCAAAACCTTGGTGTTTCGATTAGCAGAATACCGCAATAGCTTAAATGCAAGCCCTGTCATTCCTCAGCGCGTGATTGATCGTCCACCGTCTGCTGAGTTAGCTCCCGACCAAAAAGATGAAGACAGCTTGCCGCCATATTCAGTCTTAGATGCCATTCTTGCGTTGTATATTGAGCAAGATTTGAGTGCAGAAGCCATTGTGACAGAAGGCTTTGACCGTGAAACGGTTTATCGGGTGATTCGTATGGTTGATTTTAATGAGTACAAACGCCGTCAAGCAGCCATTGGCCCACGTATCACGCAACGTGGGTTTGGTCGTGATCGCCGTTATCCTTTAGTTAATGGTTGGAAAGCGGGGATTTAGTACGGTTATCAGTTATCAGTTATCAGTTATCAGTTATCAGTTTATGATTTTGTTGACTGTTGACTGTTGACTGTTGACTGTTGACTGTTCACTCTTCATCATCTTTAGAAAACCAACCAAAAATGCCGCGTTTTTGTCTCGGGTCAACAGGAACGCGGATAACCACGGTAGCTGATAGTTGGTCATGCCATGCTAAACCACGACCATTCACCCATGCCCAGAAATAATTGGCCATAAAGCCAAATACTAAACTCAAGGCAAACGCCCCACTGTTGTTATACAAAATATTCGCAGCAAAACCGCAAATCGTCGGTAACATCATCGCCGCAGCACAACGGCCAAAGGCATCACTCCAAGACAGTAATTGACCATTAGGTTTAATGACTTTCAGTCGCCATGTTTGCATGCCCAATGTTTGTCCTGTTTTGCGCCAAAAATAGCCATAAAATAGCCACGTCATCATCACCATTGCGGGAAATAACACAAAGTGGCGAAACCAATCGGGCAATACAACGGCCTGATGTTTAGCGGCAACTTCTGCGGGTGTGGCTATGCCCACTAAAATAGCAGCGATAATGGCGTTAAATGCCACAATCAATAAGCCATCATATAAGACGGCTGCTAAACGTACCCCCGCACTTGCCAACTCAACTGGCGTTTTCGCTTCTGGAGGGGGTGATTTTTTGACTTTTTTGGCCATGAGAAAAGACTTATGGTGCCGAAAACAAGAATCGAACTTGCGACCTACTGATTACGAATCAGTTGCTCTACCGACTGAGCTATTTCGGCGAATGAAGAGGAGAGAGTGGAGGGCGTGATACTAAAAGATTGGCCAACCATCCAAAGAATGGTGATTTTAACGTGCTAATGATAAAAAACAAGTGAGTGCTTTTGAAAACTTTGCTATATTACCGCCCCTTGTTGCGCTTAGCTCTAGCGAAGATACTGCTAGGGTGGGTCAAGAGACTGGTCGTGTGTCGTTCCTGCTACAAAGTAATATATTCTTGACGCAGGGGGGCGATACCTCCTTAAACCACTCTTTAATGGTGAAATTATGAAAGCTGATATCCATCCAAAATACGAAACAATCGTTGCTACCTGTTCTTGCGGCAATGTCATCGAAACTCGCTCTGCTCTTTGCAAAAACATCCACTTAGACGTATGTGGCAAATGCCACCCGTTCTATACTGGCCAACAAAAAGTGGTAGATACAGGTGGCCGTATCGATAAGTTCAAACAACGTTTCGGTGCTCGTGGCAGCATTGCTAAGGCATAAGCTAAGCGACTGTATCGAATGTAAAAAAGGCGAGATTTCTCCAAATTTCGCTACAAGAAGAGCCTCATTTGAGGCTCTTCTTGTTTAAGCTTGTCATGATCGTGGTGGCTGAACGTAGTCAAAGCGTCTGTTGAACTGGTTGAGTTTAGATTTTTTGGCAAAACTATCTAAATATTATAATGTTGATAGCTTCTCATCTAATAATGAATGTCAGTATTCTCATGTCTGAAATAAAAGAATCATCCCCGAAAAAAATAACGCCTAAGCCGCGTCGTCAACGCGCCCGCTCTTTAGCGGCTATTCCATTACCTGACGATCAAAGTGGTGCTGAGTTGGTTTGGTTACGTGACCGTTTAATTGCGCAAGCACTGAGCCAGCACAGTGTTAATGCGTATATCAGTGATTTAAAGCAATTGGTGTTATGGGCAAATAAGCCTTTATCATTATTAGATAAAAGTGATTTTGATGCATTCTTGGTCAATTTAGTCTCTCAAGAGCGAAGTCCACGTTCTGTTGCGCGTTGTTTGTCAGCGGCTCGTCATTTTTACCGCCTGCAAATTGCTGAAAATCATTTACGTGTTGACCCGACCTTGGATTTAGAAAGTCCTCGTTTGGGGCGGCCATTACCGAAAGATATTTCAGAGTTTGATGTTGAGGCGTTATTAGATGCGCCCGATATTAGCACCGCACTGGGTTTACGTGATCGTGCCATGTTAGAGCTGTTATATGCCTGTGGTTTACGTGTCTCTGAGTTGATTGGTTTAACCATTGATGAACCCAACATGCAAAAAGGTTTTGTCCGTGTACGTGGTAAAGGGAGTAAAGAGCGTATTGTTCCTGTGGGTGAAATGGCGCGAGACTGGTTGGTGCGTTATTTACAGGAGGCACGGCCAGCATTGGTGGTTGGGCGGGCGAGTGATGCCATGTTTCCGAGTCGTACGGGTGGTTTTATGACCCGACAAAACTTTTGGTATGCTATTAAGGCGTATGCCAAATTAGCGGGCATTGAACGTGAGTTGTCGCCTCATACCTTACGTCATGCCTTTGCCACCCATTTGTTGAATCATGGTGCAGACTTGCGTGTGGTACAAATGTTATTAGGCCATAGCGATCTATCAACCACTCAGATTTATACCCACGTGGCTCGTGCCCGTTTGCAATTGCTCCATCAAGAACATCATCCGCGTGGATAGTGATATTTAGTCGGTAAAGTTAAGAAAATGACACAATTTATTTCGATTTCTGCGTTAAGCTTGGTCAAATTTAGGAGCGTTTTTATGAAGTTTCATCGTTTGTTATTACCGAGTGCGTTATTAGTGATAAGTGCCTGTTCGCAAGCAGAACCGCCTGTTAATACGGCGCAAACGGCTAATGTGATGAATAGTTCTGTTTCTGCCAAAGAAGAAGATATTATTCGTTCAAGTTTAAAAATGGCGATTCCTGAGGCTGAAATTACCGCCATTAAAGAGTCGCCCTATAAAGGCTTATTTGAAGTAAAAGCGAAGGGATACGGCACGGCCTATATGAGTGCGGATGGCCGTTATATGTTGCAAGGTGAGCTGATTGAAATTAATGGCAGTAAAATTATCAATGTCACTGAGCAGGGCATGGCAGAAGAGCGGAAAGTGGCATTGGCAGCAGCCCCTCTAAAAGACATGATTGTGTTTCCTGCTGTTGGTAAAACCAAAGGCATTGCTTATGTATTTACTGATATTGACTGCGGTTATTGCCGTAAAATTCATAATGAAGTGCCAACAATGAATCAAATGGGGATTGAAATACGCTATTTGGCCTTTCCAAGAGCGGGTTATCCTTCGCCAACATCAAAAGGTATGGACTCTATCTGGTGTAATGCTAATCGTAACGAGGCGTTGACCAAAGCCAAACTTGGAGTCCCCATTCCCAGTGTCAGTTGTGCTACTCCCATTAAAGCGCAATACGAGTTAGGTCAGACGTTGGGTGTTCGAGGCACGCCAGCCGTATTTACCGAAAGTGGTATGCAGGTTGGTGGTTATTTGTCACCGAAAGACTTGGCGGCGGCTATGAACATTAAGTAATGTTTCGTTGATGTCAAAGGGGATAAGGATTGCTATCTTCATTCCCTTTGCATAATGCTTCGTCTTAATCCTGTCTTTTTACGCTGTTTTCCCGTTGCGCATCGTCATGAGACGGTACATTTTATCTTCAAACCGTTATATCATCACACTACTTCTAAGACTTATGCGATAAACGCTGATTTGTTCACATTACAATCGCTTTTGGCGGTTTTATGTTCATAAAACGCGTTTAATGTGGTGCATTGCATAAGTCATCTCAAAAAACGTGGCAAATTGCTGCTTGTGGGCTTAAAAACATAGGTGATAGGGTGAAATCGGTCAAAATTGGCATTGTAGGACTGGGAACAGTCGGTGGCGGTGCATTGAACTTACTGCAAGCAAATGCGGCAGAAATTAGTCGTCGAACAGGCCGCGATATTGTCGTGACCCATGTCGGCGTTCGTCGTGATTATCCGCAATACAACTTAGCAGGCATAACCGTTAGTCGCGATATTTTCGCGGTTGCTAATGACCCTGAGATTGATATTGTTGTTGAAGTGATGGGTGGTACAACCACGGCACGCGAGTTGGTATTACAAGCGATTGCCAATGGCAAACATGTTGTCACCGCCAACAAAGCCTTATTAGCACAATATGGTAATGAAATTTTTTCCGCTGCCGAAGCCAAAGGCGTATTTGTTGCCTTTGAGGCGGCGGTTGCAGGTGGTGTGCCCATTATTAAAGTATTACGTGAAGGTTTGTCGGCTAATCGTATTGATTGGTTGGCGGGCATTATCAACGGTACGGGTAATTTTATTCTCAGCGAAATGCGTGAGAAAGGCCGTGACTTTGCGGATGTTTTACAGGAAGCCCAAGCCTTAGGTTACGCCGAAGCCGACCCGACGTTTGATGTTGAAGGTATTGATGCCGCGCACAAACTCACGATTTTAGCGTCGTTGGCGTTTGGTATTCCTTTGCAGTTTGACAAAGTGTATATCGAAGGTATTAGCAAATTGACACGTATTGATGTTAGTTATGCCGAAGAGTTGGGTTATCGCATTAAACATTTGGGTATTGCGCGTCGCACTAAAGACGGCATTGAGTTACGAGTTCATCCTACTCTCATTCCCCAAGAGCGTTTAATCGCTAATGTTAACGGCGTAAAAAATGCGGTATTAGTACAATCCGATGCCGTAGGTTCAACCTTGTATTATGGTTCGGGTGCGGGTGCAGGGCCTACAGGCTCGGCGATTGTTGCGGATATTGTTGATATTGTGCGTTCGTTAACGGTCGAAAATCGTTGTGCTGTACCACACTTAGCATTTCAACCTGACTCCTTAGCGGATACGCCCATTTTGTCGGTTGAAGCGATCAAAACGGCCTATTATTTGCGTTTGCAAGCAAATGATAAATCAGGCGTATTAGCCGATGTGACCCGTATTTTAAGTGATAATGACATTAGCATTGAAGCGATTCTACAAAAGCCGTTGCATGAAGCGGGTACTGTGCCCGTCATTATTTTGACCAAGCCTGTGCTTGAGCGTGAAATGAACCGTGCCATTGGTAGTTTAGAAGCCTTGGCTGATATTGTTGCGCCTGTGGTTCGTATTCGTTTAGAAACCTTAGACGCTTAATTTGAGACACTCTCTGCCAACCTGAACAGCAGAGAGATTAAGACACATTGTTTAGAGAGAAACCCCATGACTTTTGGTAATCGTTATACTGGCTTAATCAACAAATACCGTGATTATTTACCCGTTTCTGATGACACCCGTATTATTTCTTTGGGTGAGGGCAATACACCACTCATTCGTCTAAAAAATATTCCGCGCTTGTTGGGTAAAGATGTCGATATTTATATTAAATACGAAGGCTTAAATCCAACGGGCTCATTTAAAGATCGTGGCATGACGATGGCTGTCACTAAAGCGGTTGAAGAAGGTAGCCAAGCCGTTATTTGCGCTTCTACAGGTAATACCTCCGCCGCAGCCGCAGCCTATGCCGCGCGTGCAGGCATTAAAGCCTTTGTGTTAATTCCCGAAGGCAAAATTGCGATGGGTAAATTGGCACAAGCGATGATGTACGGTGCGATCACCCTACAAATTCGTGGCAACTTTGATGATGGTATGGAGTTAGTGAAACAAGTGGCGAAAGAAGCCCCTGTGACTATCGTGAACTCCGTTAATCCATATCGCTTACAAGGTCAAAAAACGGCTGCTTTTGAAATCATTGAAGAGTTAGGCCGTGCACCTGATTATCATTGTTTGCCTGTGGGTAATGCAGGAAACATTACCGCGCATTGGATTGGCTATTGTGAGTATTCGACACCTGCTGGCCATAAAGTCACTGACTCTTGTTCGTTCTGTAATGGTCATTGCCGTTTTGCGGGTGGCCCGATGATTGGTAGTCGTCCCAAAATGATTGGTTATCAAGCGGCAGGTTCTGCTCCGTTTATGCGTGGCGGCGCAGTGGCTAATCCTGAAACGATTGCTACCGCTATTCGTATTGGCAATCCACAAAGCTGGGAGCAAGCGTGGAAAGTGAAAGAAGAGTCGGGTGGCTGGTTTGATGAATTAGGCGACCAAGAAATTCTAGATGCGCAACGCATGTTGTCGATGTACGAAGGTATTTTCTGTGAGCCTGCATCGGCTGCTTCTTTGGGTGGCGCGATGCGTGACATTAAAAATGGCCGTATTCCTGAAGGTTCAACCATTGTTTGTACTTTAACGGGTAATGGTTTGAAAGATCCTGATACGGCGATTCAACAATGTACTAACAGCGCGACGTTGTTGACCATTGATGCGAATTTGTCACAAGTGCGTGACAGCATTTTGAAGTCGATGGGTGCTTAAGTTTAAACGTTGACTGCTTAATTATCTCCCTCTGAAATATGAGGGAGATTTTCTTTAAGTGACCTCTAATTTAACGCCGTATTCGCCCGTAACTTTGCCACAATCAAATCAATAAACGTTCTCACTTTTGCCGATGAATAACGTCCTTCACGATGTAAGACATGAATCGGTAAGGCTCTTGGCTCATAGTCACTTAAAACGGTTTTGAGTTGTCCTGACGCTAAATAATGCGCTACTTGATAAGATAACAAACGAGTAATGCCAAAATCTTGCAGTATAGCTTCAATTGCCGAATCATTACTGGTGACGGTTAAACGGGGTTTGATTCGCACCGTTGTTTGTAAATCATGACCAAACTTCCATTCAATCACGGGTGAAACACTACTGGCCGTCACAATACAATGTTGCGCCAAATCGGATGGCTGTTGCGGAATCCCATGCTGGGCTAAATAGGCAGGTGAGGCACACAACACGCGACGCATAGAACCGACACGAATCGCTTTCATACTGGAGTCGGGTAATTCGCCAATCCGAATGCCAACATCCACCCCTTCTTCAAGTAAGTTCACCACACGATCCAAAAATAATGCCGATACATCCATGCTCGGATATCGCTGCAAATAATCAACAATGCCTGACGTAATAAACATTCGGCCAAATAATACGGGCGCGGTAATGGTCAAATGACCTCGTGGTTCGGCGTTAATACCTGCGGTCGCTTCATCAGCTTCGTCGATTTCGCTAATAATACGGCGACAATCATCCAAATAACGTTGTCCTGCGTCGGTTGCACGGACAAAACGCGTGGTTCTATTTAATAGTTTCACACTCAAACGTTCTTCTAAAGCGGCAATCGCACGAGTGACCGCAGGCGGCGACATGCGCAAACGTCGCGCACCACCTGCAAAACTTTCTTCTTCGGCAACGGCAACAAATACCGTCATTAAATGCAATCTGTCCATTGTTATTGTTGTTATTGTTCCATTAGGTGAAATAATCTATTGTGATAGATGGATATTCTTCTTTCAAATGGTTTTTTGCACAATGCACTCATCGGCAGCACACAGTAGATGATGCCATGTTAAACCACCCATTAAAAAGAGAGAATCAAGATGAGCCGTATTAATGTTGTCAGTCACGAATCCGCCACGACCGAACAAAAAGCGTTGTTGGATGCTATTCAAAGTCAATTAGGCACGGTACCTAACTTCTTAAAAGTATTTGCCAATTCCCCCGTTGCTTTGCGCGCATTTTTGGGTTTGCATGGTATCGCCAACGAAGGAAGTCTAGATGCTCAAACGCGTGAACGTATTGCTTTAGCAGTGGCGCAACAAAACTCCTGTGAATATTGCTTGTCGGCACATACCGCCATTGGCCGTAAAGCGGGTTTAAATAATGAGGAAATTGCAGCGAATCGTGCAGGTACAAGCCAAGACGAAAAAGCAGCGGTGGCGGTAAAACTGGCGCGATCATTAGTCGAGCATGATGGTGATATTACGACCGCCGAGCTGTTAGAAGCGCGTGCGGCGGGCTATAGCGAGTCGGATATTGTCGAAATTATTACCCATGTGGGTATGAATATTTTGACTAATATTCTGGGTAAGGCCAGTCGTGTTGCCATTGATTTTCCGAAAGTGAGTGTTAGTTTGGCTGCTTAACGGGGTGTATTTTTGTCGATGTGGATTTATTCGCCCAACCCGATGTGCTGGCGAATAAATTCACCCCAACAGTAGTGTTAAGTCAGGACTTACGCATCGCGCCGCGATTAGCTCGTTTTGCGAACATAAAGCCGCCTAAAGTGACTGAAATGTGAACAAATAAGCGATAACCGCGTAAGTCCTAAAGTTAAGGAGAGTGGTGATGTCTCGTGCATTTTCTGATATTACGTTTACGCCCAGTGTCAAAGCGGCACAAACTTTATACGGCAGTCGCGAGGCTAATCAAGGCTTTGAGTTTGCGACTGATACCCGCCATGAACTCACGGAGAATGAAGCTAAATTTATTAGTGAGCGTGACAGTTTTTATCAAGCAACCGTTTCTGAAACGGGTTGGCCATATGTCCAGCATCGCGGTGGGGTGATGGGTTTTTTAAAGGTCTTGGATAAAAATACACTGGGTTTTGCCGACTTTCGCGGTAATGTTCAGTATGTCAGTGTCGGTAATTTAATGGCTAATGACCGTATTTCTTTGATTTTAATGGATTATGCCAATCGTCGCCGCTTAAAAGTCTGGGGGCGTGTGCGTATTGCCCATGAAGATACTGAGCCTGAATTAATCGCACGCTTAGAAGAGCCATCTTATCGAGCGCGTGTTGAACGCGGCATCATTATTACGGTTGAAGCCATTGACTGGAACTGCCCACAACATATTACGCGCCGATTTACTGCACAGCAGATTGAAAGCGTAACGTCGGCGTTAAAAGCCGAAAATGCTCAACTGCAACAACAAATCGCTGAGTTGACGGCACGTTTAGCACAGTGAAATGAGTATTCAATGACAATGGAGAAACTAACATGAATCAATCAAACGAACCGCGTCCTCCGTTTCCGCCATTTACGCGTGAAACCGCCTTGCAAAAAGTACGCATGGCCGAAGATGGTTGGAATAATCGCAATCCAGAACGGGTTGCTTTAGCCTATACCGTCGATAGTCAGTGGCGTAATCGTGCTGAGTTTCCGATAGGGCGTGAGCAAATTATTGGCTTCTTAACCCGTAAGTGGCAGCGTGAGTTTGAGTATCGCCTGATTAAAGAGTTGTGGGCATTTGATGGTAATCGTATTGCGGTTCGTTTTGTCTATGAATACCACGATGCATCAGGTCAGTGGTTTCGAGCTTACGGCAATGAAAACTGGGAGTTTGATGAGTCAGGCTTAATGCAACGCCGTTATGCCAGTATTAACGATTTAGCGATTGAAGAAAGTGATAGAAAATTTCATTGGCCACAAGGTCGCCGCCCTGATGATCACCCCAGTTTGAGTGACTTAGGTTTGTAATATCTGTAGGGGCGAATTTATTCGCCAACGCATCGGATTTGGCGAATAAATTCGCCCCTACAGTGTCTAGCGACTGAAGTTGTCGCCAATGAAATAAATCTTACTTTCTGCCCCCTTGAACTATCGTTACACTAGCTGTCTTATTTTTAATACGTGTAGTTATTTTTGTCATGGCAGCCAAACAATTAAAAGCGCGTGTAGTTCCTGTGATTCCTGCGGACTTACACGCACTTCATCCTGTCTTAGCCCGTATTTACGCGGCACGTGGTGTGCAGTCACCCGATGAAGTTCAACATTTACTGAAAAATTTAGCCTTACCACAACAGTTTTTAGGTATGCCACAAGCCATTGCGTTGCTGACAGCGGCATTACAACAGCAACAGCGCATGGTGATTGTCGGGGATTTTGACGCTGATGGCGCAACCAGTACTGCCTTAGTGGTGTTAGCGTTACGGGCAATGGGGGCAAAACACGTTGATTATCTCGTGCCGAATCGTTTTAAGTTTGGTTATGGTTTAACACCAGAAATTGTGGATGTTGCTATTATCGACAAACAGCCCGATATCATTATTACCGTCGATAACGGTATTTCCAGTCGGGAAGGGGTAGAGCGAGCGAAAGAAGCAGGGGTGAAGGTTCTGATTACCGATCACCATCTCACGGGTAAAAACTTACCCATTGCTGATGCGATTATCAATCCCAACCAGCCGAACTGTCCTTTTCCCAGTAAAAATATTGCAGGTGTCGGCGTGGCATTTTATGTCATGGCGGCTTTGTGTTCTCATTTAAAAAGCATTGGCTGGTTTGCCGATAAACCGATGCCAGTGATGGTGGATTTTTTAGATTTAGTGGCATTAGGCACTGTCGCCGATGTCGTGCAATTGGATGGCAACAACCGTATTTTAGTCTCACAAGGTTTAGATCGTATTCGTGCAGGTAAATGCCGTGAGGGCATTAAAGCGTTATTAAAAGTGGCAGGACGCGAGCCAGCTAGTCTACAAGCGATAGACTTAGGTTTTAGTGTAGCACCGCGATTAAATGCGGCAGGACGGTTGGATGATATGTCGCATGGCATTGAGTGTTTATTAACAACCTCTCCGGTAATGGCGCAACAGTTTGCCGAAGAACTCGATAGCATGAACGTTGAACGCCGTAGCATTGAAGGCACAATGCAAGAAGAAGCTCTCCAATTATTAACTCACCTTGAGTGGACAGCCGAAAACCTACCACCTGCGATTGTGTTATTTAATGAAGATTGGCATCAAGGCGTGATTGGTATTGTTGCAGGGCGACTAAAAGAAAAATTTCATCGCCCCAGTATTGTTTTTGCCCCTGCGGATGACAAGGGGGACTTTATTAAAGGTTCTGCTCGTTCAATCAGTGGTATTCATATTCGTGATGCCATTGAGTTAGTTGCTACGCAATATGCAGGCTTAATTACTCATTTTGGCGGCCATGCGATGGCGGCAGGGATGACCATTCCACGCGCCAATTTTGATATTTTTCAACAAGCATTTACCCAAGTCATCAAAAAAGTCGCTACCGAAGAACATTTAACGGCGGCTCTAGCGACCGATGGCGAATTAGAAGCACAGTATTTTACCCTTGAGTTAGCGCAACTATTACGTCGTAGTGGACCTTGGGGACAAGCCTTTCCTGAACCTGTATTTACAGGTGAGTTTGAGTGTTTAGATCAGCGGGTGTTAAAAGAAAAACATCTCAAGTTACAGCTCAAACATCCCTTAACAGGCCAAGCCTTAGAAGCAATTGCCTTTAATGTTGATATTGCTCATTGGCCGAATAACCCGAAAAAAGTGTTATTAGCCTATCGTTTAGATGTTAATACCTTTAGAGGCGAAAGCCGATTGCAGTTAATGGTCGAGTATTTAGAGGCCATTGGCTGAACGGGTAATCATTGCTCTATCCAATTATTGTTTCTCAAAAACAAGAGCTTGAGCTGATAGCTTAGGTTTCTTGCTGTCTATTTTTTGGCTTATTGGTGTTTTTTCTCAGTCATTTAATAAAACGCGAATTGAATGCGAATGAATATTCGTACTATGGTGCAGCTCAGCAAGTTGTCTACCTATCAACATGAATTTTGCGTGCGTATTAATGATTTGATCGTCAGAGTTGATAAAGGTCGCCCATTTAGAGAAGACTACCATGACACCATTTTCTGTATTTGAGTCAAAGGCTGTAAGGCATCTCAAAAAATCTTTGCCCGGTGAGGAGGGTTTGCCGATTCTTGGACATAGCTTGTCGTTTCTCTATCGGCCTATTGAGTTGGCTTTACGCTTTGAGGCCAAATACGGCTCAATTTTTTGGGTGTCAACGTTTGGTCTGACTGCCGCAATGTTAGTAGGGCCAGAAGCGAATCAACTGGTATTGCGTAATCAAGATAATATTTTTTCTAATCGTCAGGGTTGGGATTTTTTTATCGGTAAGTTTTTCAAACGCGGCATTATGTTGCTAGATTTTGAGGAGCATCGTTTTCATCGTGGCATCATGCAAGCAGCGTTTAAAAAGCCTTATCTAGTGCAATATTTGAAGGGGATGAATCCTGCAATCAGTCAAGGTATTGCTCAATGGAATACGCGTCAACAGTTTCATGTCTTGCCGCATATCAAACAATTGACCTTAGATATTGCCACGCATGTTTTTATGGGGGAGCAGCTTGGGCCTGAGTCCGACATCATCAATCAGGCCTTTGTCGATTGCGTAAAAGCGGGTACTGCGTTGGTGCGTTATCCCGTACCGGGTGGACGATGGAAGCGAGGTTTGGCGGCACGTAAGGTACTTGAGCAATTTTTCCGAACGCGGATTGCCGATAAACGCAAAAAATCAGCTAATGATTTGTTCAGTCGCTTGTGTTTGGCGGAAGATGAAAATGGCCAACGCTTTAGTGATGAAGACATTGTTAACCACATGATTTTTTTGATGATGGCGGCTCATGACACCTCAACAATCACTTTGTCAGCAATGTTTTACTTTCTCGCCAAACATCCTGAATGGCAGGAGCGAGTACGTCAGCAATCACTCGCATTAGGTAAGTCCTATCTCGACCATGAAGACCTTGCACAGATGGAGGTGATGGAACTGGTGATGAAAGAGTCTTTGCGCCTGATTCCACCCGTTCATGGTATTCCACGTAAAACGGTCAAAGACGTAGAGTTTAATGGCTATCGTATTCCTGCGGGTACATTCATCATTATTAGCCCTTATGTGACTCATCACATGAGTCAATGGTGGCCAGCACCTGAGCGTTTTGACCCTGAACGATTCAGCGACAAGCGTTCAGAACATAAAAAACATCCATATCAATATATTCCGTTTGGCGGTGGTGCTCATATGTGTATCGGTCTGCATTTTGCCGAAATGCAGGTGAAAGCGATTTTGCATCAGATTGTCCTACGTTATCGCTGGAGTGTCCCTGCACATTACACCATGCCGATTAACTTTACCTCGTTGCCTTCACCGAGGGATAAATTGCCGATTCGTTTATTGCCGTTATAACGGTTAAATTTTGCTCATCAACACACTCACTGGAGTTTTACAATGAAAATTGAACATAGCGTTGCTGTCATTACGGGCGGGGCATCGGGTTTGGGACTAGCGACTGTGGAAAAGTTTGTTAGTTTGGGCGCAAAAGTAGCGATTTTTGATTTCAATGAAACGCTTGGTTTAGCGGTTGTTGAACGTTTGGGTTCGCAGGTGATGTTTGTTAAAGTCAACGTGGCGGATGAAGACTCAGTACAGGCTGCAATTGACCAAACCATCGTGCATTTTGGTGCAATTCATATCTGTATCAACTATGCAGGTATTGGCAATGCGGGTAAAACATTAGGCAAAAAAGGCGTATTGCCGCTTGCTGACTTCAACAAAGTATTACAAGTCAACCTAGTCGGCACGTTTAATGTGCTACGTCTTGCCGCCGAACAAATGGCTAAAAATGAGCTGATTGATGGTGAGCGCGGTGTGATTATTAATACGGCATCGGTCGCTGCTTATGAAGGGCAAATCGGCCAAGCAGCGTATAGTGCATCTAAAGGTGGCGTCGTGGGTATGACATTGCCGATTGCCCGTGATTTGGCTTCTTATGGTATTCGCGTTAATACGATTGTGCCGGGTTTGATTCACACGCCCATGTTCGACAGTTTAGAGCCGAATGTTATTACTGCGTTGTCTGCGACTGTCCTCAATCCACAGCGTTTGGGTCGTCCTGATGAAATTGCCCATACGGCTGTTTATATTGTCGAAAACGGTTATGTCAATGGTGAATGTATCCGTGTTGATGGTGGCATTCGTATGCAGCCACGTTAAGCAATCATATTCGTGCTATTTAGCGGCGTGATAATTATACGCGCATTTAATCACGCCTCGACTTAGGGTAGAATTGCCGCCTTTACTTTTACAAGCTGCAAAAAACTGTCATGGAAATCAATCCCTACGTCAAACACATTAAAGACCTCATCGAGCGTGGAGAAACGCTCAGGGGGTATCTTTGACTACGACCAAAAGAAAGAGCGTTTAGAAGAAGTCTTACGCGAACTTGAAGACCCCGCTATTTGGAATGTCCCCGAACAAGCCCAAGCCTTAGGCAAAGAGCGTTCCGCGCTGGAAAACAGTGTTGGTGTGCTCGAGAAACTGACCTATTCCGTCGGTGATGCCCAAATGATGTTGGATTTGGCGGTCGAAGCTGACGACGAAAGTCTGTTGGACGATGTTCAAGCTGAGTTGGCTAGTGCCGAAAAACTTGTCGCTGATTTAGAGTTCCGCCGTATGTTTAGCGGCGAAATGGATATGAATAACTGTTTTGTCGATATTCAGTTTGGTTCAGGCGGCACTGAAGCTCAAGATTGGGCAGGTATGTTGCTGCGGATGTATTTACGTTGGATTGAACGTCACGGCTTTAAAGGCGAATTGATGGAAGTCTCTGACGGTGAAATTGCAGGCATTAAAAGTGCAACTATTCGCGTCGAAGGCGATTATGCTTTTGGTTGGTTACGCACCGAAACAGGCGTGCATCGTTTAGTGCGTAAATCACCGTTTGATTCAGGCAATGGTCGTCATACCTCGTTTGCGGCAGTGTTTGTCTCACCAGAAGTCGATGATAATATCGAAATTGATATTAATCCTTCGGATGTCCGTACTGACACCTATCGCGCCAGTGGTGCAGGTGGTCAGCACATTAACAAAACCGATTCCGCGGTACGCTTAACGCACATTCCAACAGGTACAGTTGTTGCCTGTCAAAATGAACGTTCACAACACGCTAACCGTGATACCGCGTGGAAAGTCTTACGCGCACGTTTGTATGAGTTGGAAGTGTTAAAGAAAAATTCCGCCAAACAAGCTTTAGAAGATACGAAATCAGAAAACGGTTGGGGCAGCCAAATCCGTTCTTATGTGCTTGACCAGTCACGCGTCAAGGACTTGCGGACGAATGTCGAACATTCTCGCCCTGATACCGTATTAGACGGTGATTTAGATGCGTTTATCGAAGCTTCATTGAAGATGGGTTTGTAAGCAACCCTCCAGCCCTCACTCTAACTCTCGGCAACGGCTCCTGCGTTGCTCTATCGACTGCATCCTTGCAGTCGTCTCCCTCGGGGAGAGAGGACTTTGCTCCCTCTCCCAAGGGAGAGGGTTGGGGTGAGGGGACAGTATTTGCCAAATTAAGAGAACATCATGAGTCAACCTACACCCGAAGTTCATGTTTCCGAAAATGAACTGATTGCTTTACGCCAACAAAAATTGGCCGAGATTCGTACCCAAGGCCAAGCGTTCCCGAACGATTTTCGCCGTGAAAACTATGCCCAAAATTTGCAAACTCAATTTGCCGATAACAGCAAAGAAGAATTAGAAGCAGGTGAGAAACAATACGTTTCCATCGCAGGTCGGGTCATGCTCAAACGTGTCATGGGTAAAGCCAGTTTTATTACTGTGCAAGACATGACTGGCCGTATTCAGTTTTATGTTGCCCAAGGCAGTGTTGGCGAAACCGTCTATGCCGATTTCAAAACATGGGATATTGGCGATATTGTCGGTGGTAAAGGTTATATTTTCAAAACCAAAACGGGCGAGTTATCGCTGCATATTGAAGAAATTCGTTTATTAACCAAGTCATTACGACCCTTGCCTGACAAATTTAAGGGTTTATCTGACCAAGAAATTAAATATCGTCAGCGTTATGTCGATTTGATTATGAATGAAGACACGCGTAACGCCTTTAAAATTCGCGCCAAAGTGATTGACGGTATTCGTCGTTTCTTGCGTGAGCGTGATTTTATGGAAGTTGAAACGCCAATGATGCACGTCATTCCGGGTGGTGCAGCGGCAAAACCATTTGAAACGCATCATAATGCCCTTGATATGCCATTGTTTTTGCGTATCGCACCTGAGTTATACCTCAAGCGTTTAGTGGTTGGTGGCTTTGAGCGCGTGTTTGAAATTAACCGTAACTTCCGTAATGAAGGGGTTTCTGCACGTCATAATCCTGAATTTACCATGATTGAATTTTATCAAGCCTATGCCGACTACAAAGACTTGATGGATTTAACCGAAGCGATGTTAAAAAACGTTGCCGAAGACGTCTTGGGTAAAACCGAAGTCGATTATCAAGGTGAAGTCTATGATTTTGGTGCGCCGTTTGCGCGTATCAGCATGGTCGATTCGATCTTATTGCATAACCCGCAATACACGCGTGAGCAATTGTGGGACAGAGATCAAGCCGCCGCGATTGTTGAAAAAGATATCAAAGAAAAAGTGAAACCGTCTTGGGGTGTAGGAAAACTACAAACTATTATTTTTGAAGAAACGGTCGAAACAAAACTGCGCCAACCGACATTTATTACCGAATATCCTGCGGAAGTGTCGCCATTAGCACGTCGTAATGATGATAATCCGTTTATTACTGACCGCTTTGAGTTCTTTATTGGTGGTCGTGAGATTGCCAATGGTTTCTCTGAGTTGAATGATCCCGAAGATCAAGCTGCTCGTTTTATGGAACAAGTGGCCGAAAAAGATGCAGGCGACGACGAAGCCATGCACTTCGATGCCGATTATATTCGTGCCTTAGAATATGGTTTGCCGCCAACAGCAGGCGAGGGCATTGGTATTGACCGTTTGGTGATGTTGTTTGCTAACGCACCGTCGATTCGCGATGTGATTTTATTCCCTCACATGCGTCCTGAATCGTTGTAATGTAGCTTTGGGGATGATTTATCATCCCCTATTCACATGGGCTTAAAAGGAGTTAACCGTGATTGAAGCCGTGACCAAAGATAATTTTGAAGAGCTGTTAGACTTGATGAGACAATACCAAGAGTTTTATCAAGTCTCGTCGGTTTCAGATGTTCGCAATCGCGAGTTTTTTGCCCAATTTGGCGAACATAGCCCGTTGGGTTGTCAGTTTTTATATCGCCTAGATCATGTCGCTGTCGGTTTTGCGACCGTTTATTTCTCTTTTTCGTCCACGGCAGTGGCAAAAGTTGGGGTGATGAATGATTTATTCACACTCCATGAGGCTCGACGCAAAGGCGTGGGTAAAGCATTAATTAATCATTGTTTCGACTATGCGCTGAGTCGCAACGCCATTAGGTTACAATGGACAACCGCGTTGGATAACGAAGTAGCGCAAGGGTTATATGACTCATTGCCAACATCCAAAAAGCCGTGGTTATTTTATACCTATCAAAAATAAGCAAAACCCAAAATGACTATTAACAACGAATTGACTGTTTTTATCCTATAGCTTGCATTTGCTAATGAGAATCATTATTATTTAAAAATAACCTCATTACTAAGGATAAGCTCATCATGCCAACGTCAGATAATAGTAAAGCAATGGTCGTCACACGTCGTTTTCCAACAATTGATTCCAATAATCTGTTTGCTGTCAGCCGCGAAATTCGCATCAATCATGAAGGTGAAGAGTACCGTTTGCGTATTACCAGCAATAACAAACTGATTTTAACAAAGTAGTTTTGAATTCCTTCGACTTTGCTCAGGGAACGTTTAGACGCTGGCTGAGCGGAGTCGAAGCCTATTTTTTAGGTGGTTTACGATGGTCTAACCACAGTTTTTCCATCATCAAATAGGTAAACGAAGCTGACCAGCCGATCATTAATAAACCCGCTAAACCTTCGACACCTGCAATCAGCCGCAAATGACCTTGAGGCAAGATATCGCCAAAGCCAACCGAGGTATAAACCACCACCGAAAAATAAACAAAATCAAAAAAATCGGTTGTTCCAAGGCCATGAAACGCACCCATCTCTAAATGTGTACTCAGTAAATAATACGCCAAAGCAAATACCCAAACTTCAATGGTGTGGGCAAAAAATGCACCATAAATAACCACCAAAATTCTGACGCGTGGCTGCATTTTTAATTTTGGAATAATTTCAGAAATCAGTCTTAATACTTCATAGTGAATAGTGACCGTGATAAACACTAAAAAAAGCGTAATGGCGGTCGCAATCAGAAAGTTAAATTGGTTGGTCATATCAATATCTAAAGTAGGCTAAAAACAGAAATCTATCAGGATGATAACAGTTTATTAGGGCATTTCATTATGAGAAGGCAGGCATGGGACAGTATTTTGTGGCTTGGCTGCACCTGAGTTAACTGGCGAGCGAATGGTGGCTTAGATCGGATGCGTGTTGCTTAGATGGTTAATCGTTGAAAGTAGATGTTTATGATGTAGGGGCGATTTATGAATCGCCCTCAATTTCTTGAAAAATGATTTATTAATGTCGATTGGTTTCAGTCACAGGGATGAGACACTCACCCCATGCTTCGGGAGTATCGGCTTCGGCTAATAACATAAAAAAATTATTAACAGCAAGAAACAGTGTGTGTAGCAATTGATTGATAAGTAGCATAATACACCCCGATTATTTGTTGGTTATGTTCTACTGAGTGTAGGCTAATCTCAAAAAGATGCTAGAGCTTATACATGCCTTTTGTCGTGCTATATCAACCGTCTAGTCGAAAAAATCGCTTTATGCCATCTAAAATGCGTGCTTGATGCTGATCGTGGTTTTCAGCAACACCTTGTTGTACCGCGACTAATTGCATATTACGTTCACTGAGAATATGAGCAAACTCGACCGCTAATGCGGGTCGAGAATGGATAATGAGTTCAAAGCTGGGTTTATCGATGCGGTAACATTCAACATCGGACTTAGCAATAACAGTGGCGCGACGTGGCTCGCCAGTCATTAATCCCATCTCACCAAACACATGGCCTGCGGGCAGTGTGGTGAGCAGTTTGCGCTCTGTTTTATTCACTTCATACCAAATATCCACTTCACCACTCACCAACACATATAACCAATGTGCCACTGCACCTTGACGGGTAATGATATCGCCTTTGACAAAAGGTGTATAAGTCAATGTTTTGGCAAGATGCGCGCATTCTTCGTCAGACATTGTGGCAAATAATGCCATTTGGCGTAGGGTGTGTTGGCGAAGGGCGAGTTCTGTTTCATGCAATTGTGTATTTCGTTCTATCGATTCAGCCGTCATGTGTACGTCTAATGCAGGCGAAGCTAAACCATAGCCTTGACGTTGCAACGCAGCAAAAATATGTACGCGTACTGCACTATCTGTGGGGTCATCCACTTGGGCATTGGTCAGCCAGTAGCGCATGGCATAGACAGACAAACCATCTTTATAGTCCATGAGCACACATTGCGGCGCAGGGTTTTTACTGACGAGGGGGATTTCCGCTTCATGTAAGGCTTTTTCCAAGCCCTCAATGACGCGTTGAGGGGGAATATTATTACTGAGCGAAAAGTAAATCCAACGTCGCCATTGAGTCACATCTTCACTGCCGACAATAGTGACTTTTGCTTTCATTAATAAGCTGTTGGGAATGACAATGATTTCGCCGTTACGGGTACGGACAGCGGTATGTCGCCAATGGACTTCAATCACTTGGCCACTAATATCATCCACTTTAATCCAGTTGCCAATACTGACCGAGTTATCCAGTTGTAACGCTAAACCACCTAAAATATTGCCAAGCGTATCTTGCATTGAAAAGGCAATAATCCCCGTAATCACCGCTGATGTCGTTACCAAGCCAGATAAGTTCACACCCGCTTGACTCATCCGTACCATGCCCCATGCAACATAGGCCAACACAAGAATAATATCTTCTAGAATGCGTGGCGGCGTTAAGCGAATACTGGGTAAAAAAACCCGAAACAAAGATAGACCAAATAGCCGAATCGTCAGCAAACCGACAATAATAATGGCGATTTCATCGAGAATACGCGCAGGCATGAGCATATCTAAAAAGTAGCTGACACTACTGGCCAACGCTGAGAGTACAGCTAATAATAAAAAAACAAATGAATGTTTAAGGATGCTCCAACCTTCAGTGCGAGCATGCACCAATACAAACAATAGGGTGGTAATTAAAACCAAGGCATTCACATATTCGTGATGCCAAACAAGGGCTAAAGATTGACTAAAGTCATGGGTGACAGAACCGAGCATGGAGAACCCTTACATACATTCAAAAAAGAGACGCAATAGATGATGAGTAAGTAGCCCGTGTGAGGAAATACGGGAAGTCTGTAAAGCATAAACCAAACATGATTGATTTTGGCGGATGTTTTTCTCGTATTCCATACAGGCTACGTCATATTAAAAAAGGCTTCGACTCCGCTCAGCCAGCGTAAAATACTCCCTGAGCGGAGTCGAAGGGGTAATTTAACCAAATGCCAACAGAGCCTAATGAAATTAACAGCATAAAAAAAGCCTTGTGATTCTCATCAACAAGGCTTTTTTAGGAGTAAATGCGTAAAAACTTAACGACGCATGTATTCAGGCAAATGCGGTGAAATCGTTGTTACTAAGGCTTTCATCACGCGAATATTACCTGCAACGATATTGCCTGTTTTTAAGTAATCATGGCCACCTGCCATATCACAAACAAAACCACCTGCTTCACGAATCAACAAATCGCCTGCGGCCATATCCCAAGGCGATAAACCAAGCTCAAAAAAGCCATCTAAACGCCCAGCTGCCACATACGCTAAATCTAAAGCAGCAGCACCTGCACGACGAATACCTGCGGTGTTTAACGCCACTTCTTTAAAGGCACTTAAATAGGAGTCTAAATAACTGTGTTGATCTGGACGGAAGGGGAAACCTGTACCAATCAATGAGCCTTCCAAGCCTCTGCGCTCTGTTACACGCAAACGACGACCATTGAGCGTTGTACCTGAACCACGGCTGGCACTAAAACATTCTTCGTTGAGTGGGTCATAAACAACCGCGTGTTCGGTCACACCTTTATATTGCACGGCAATGCTGACGGCAAACTGCGGAAAACCATGAATAAAATTGGTTGTGCCATCTAAAGGGTCAATAATCCAAACCCACTCTTTGCCTTCGCCTTTGCCTTCGATATAACCGCATTCTTCCGCCTGAAAGCTATGAATCGGGTAAGCTTTGCGTAGGCCTTCAATAATAATGCGTTCAGCATCTTTATCCACACGGGTCACAAAGTCATTAACGCCTTTCGCTTCGACTTCAATATCAATAAATTGGAGTTGCTGGGCGGCCTTGGCAATCATTTCGCCTGCCTGTTTAGCGGCGCGAACAGCCATTGTGAGCATGGGTTGCATGGACATTGAATGAGACTCTTATCTTAAAGAACTAAAAGGGCGGCATATTATAGCAGAGAGTTGGCGGTTAATTTGCTAACATTGTCGGGAAGTCCTTTCTGATTGATGAAAAAAGTATGTTTAGTAATATTCGCATTGTCTTAGTGAATACCAGTTTGTCCGCCAATATTGGTTCAGCAGCCCGCGCCATGAAAACGATGGGATTGCGCCAATTGGTGTTAGTTGACCCCAGAATTTTTCCGAGTAGTGAAGCCACAGCCTTGGCAGCAGGGGCATCCGATGTTTTAGCAACTGCTAAAGTGGTGGCGACCTTAGAAGAAGCCATTGCCGATTGCTCTTTGGTGATTGGCGCAAGTGCGCGGAGCCGTACCATTCCGTGGCCATTATTAGATGCCCGTGAAACAGGCGAATTAGCGCGTTTAGAGTCTGAACGTCATCCAGTCGCCATTGTTTTTGGTCGTGAGGATAGAGGCTTAACCAACGAAGAGCTACATTTGTGTCAATATCATGTGTCGATTCCCAGTGACGAAGAATATGGCGTATTGAATGTGGCTTCCGCAGTGCAAGTGATTGCCTATGAAGTGCGAATGGCGCATCTGTTAGCAGAAAAAGGCGTCGTCAATGATCGAGCAATGCCCATTTCACACGCGCCGTGGGATGAAGATTTAGTGCCAACCAGTGAAATGGAGCAATTTTTTACCCATTTTGAAGCCGCATTGGTGGATTCAGGCTTTTTTAATCCTGCAAATCCCCGACAAATGCCTGCACGGATCAGGCGGATGTTTGGCCGTTTGCGTTTAGATAGATTAGAGTACAACTTGTGGCGTGGTATTTTTAGCCGCATACAGGCAATGGCCGCAGAGTTAAAAAAGTAAACGTGTTCTAAAAAGAGAAGGGTTAATGATGAAGTTTCCATTGTTAGAGCAGTTGCGTGAAGACGTGCAGTCAGTATTTGCCCGTGACCCTGCGGCGCGTAATACCTTAGAAGTGATAATTAACTATCCGGGCATCCATGCCATTGCCTTGCATCGTGTGGCGCATGGTTTATGGCAATCGGATTTAAAAGGCACAGCGCGCGCAGTTTCTACTTTTGGTCGGTTTTTAACCGGCATTGAAATTCATCCCGCCGCTAAAATTGGGCGTCGCTTTTTTATCGATCACGGTATGGGTGTTGTGATTGGGGAAACAGCGGAAATTGGTGATGATGTCACGCTTTATCATGGTGTGACTTTAGGTGGCACTACTTGGCAAAAAGGCAAACGCCATCCAACTTTAGAAGATGGTGTTGTCGTTGGTGCGGGGGCGAAAGTACTAGGACCTTTTATCGTTGGTAAAGGCGCAAAAATTGGTTCAAATGCTGTGGTGACTAAAGCTTTACCTGCGGGCGCAACAGCAGTGGGTAATCCTGCACGAGTGATTTTGAAACAAGTATTAGAAACTGCACCCGACGAACAATCCCGTTTAGAGTTTGCGCAAAAAATCGGTTTTCAGGCTTATGCAGCAACGCCAGATTTACCTGATCCTGTCGTTGAAGCATTGCGAGTGTTATTAGACCACATGCAAGCCACCGATAAGCGTTTAGATAAAATGTGTGGTGCGTTAAAACGGGTGAATAAAGACTTTTGTGATGAGCGGCCTGAGGAGTTAAAGGCGGAAGATTTGGTGGTGATGCAAGAAGCTTCATCGTCATAATGTACGATGTGATTAATTATAAGGAGTTATATTCTGATGCTTAATAATGATGGACATGAGTTTTCAGGTAAAACACTTTTAGCCACAATTCATTCTGGATATGTTGGTACACCAGAAAAATGGTTGGCTTATTTTGAGCTTGTAATTAAACATTTTGAGTACGAAGGATTAGAGCAGGCATTGGTACTAGCGCGTAATACATTCAGAGCAGGAACGTATGAGGTGCTATTAAATGATATTGAACATAAAAAGAGGTTGTTTTTTCCAAAATCTTATCGGGATTTCTTAATAGCTGGAGGACTTGAGTTTATTGATTATATATCTAAAAATGCGCTTGAGTATTATGAGAAAAATCTATTGTTCTCACTGGGTGATGTAGGCAGGTTCAAAGATATTTCAAAAGAGCAGTATCTATCTAATTTTTATGGAGCGGAATATGAGCGGAAAGTTATAGATGAATTATATTATAGATATGATCGTTACGAAGAAGGGAATTTCACTGCTGATGGAGGTGTAAAGCCTTCTTGTTTGAACTTCATACAAATAGGTGTTTGGTACGACTCACCAGGTGTGGAGGTTTATGGTCTTGTTGATAGCGAGTTAACAAGTGATGGTGAATACGAGATGTGGGTTGTGTGTCTTGGTGGCGAAGTCTATAGATACCGTTCATTCGGAGCCTGTAAATAATTTTGTGTAAACGCGTTTACATGAAGTTTCCTAAACGGTCTTCAAATTCAATCAGAAAGCGACTCATGGCAGTACGCCAATCGCGAATGGGCATATTCCATTTTTTTGATGCC